>OBKS01000005.1_pt1 | contig 252806 bp, 175 predicted proteins | sample 1517381 | NCBI WGS metagenome assembly OBKS01 (sample SAMN04571686, study PRJEB22368) | human gut metagenome | biome: human gut; material: stool | host: Homo sapiens | place: Luxembourg | collected 2012-08-03 | reverse complement strand
TCGGAGATTCAGCCTAATTTTTTGTACTGTCAAAAAGTTTTAGCGGACAGTAATAAAAATAAATATGGTAACTTATCTATAATACACCACTCTCAACGACTTCCGAAAATGCACTTTTCGGACAGTCTGGGGGGGGCACATAAAAGAGAAAAGCCCGGTCCATCGTAAAGACAGACCTGGCATTTTTCCCTTGTTATATGAACCACAAAGGGGAGACGCAATTCCTTGCGTCTCCCCTTTGTGGTCCCAGTAGGGCATGATCCTACGACCCCCTGATTATGAGTCAGATGCTCTAACCAACTGAGCTATGGGACCGATTCCCGACCTTGATGGCCGGGCATATTGCTTGAACGGATGCGGCCTCTGAGACCGCTCCGTCCTCAATCTGAATTATCAGACTTTGATCTCAACCTCAACGCCGGAAGGAAGCTCGAGCTTCATGAGAGCATCAACGGTCTTTGCATTGCTGTCGTCGATGTCCAGAAGCCTGCTGTAGGCGCTAAGCTCAAACTGCTCGCGGGACTTCTTGTTGACGAAAGTCGAGCGATTGACAGTGAAGATCTTCTTGTTGGTAGGAAGCGGAATAGGACCGTTCACCTTAGCACCAGTAGCCTTCACGGTGTCCACGATCTTAGCGGCTGACTTGTCAACCAGCATGTGATCGAATGATTTGAGTTTTATTCTGATTTTTTGACTCATATCAAAAATACTTAATTACGATTTAACACTTACTCGTCATCATCAGAGAGCTTGTAGCCGCTCTTCTCGATAACGTCCTTGGCCAGGTTGGCAGGAACCTCAGCGTAGTGGTCGAAAGTCATCGTGCTGGTCGCGCGGCCGGATGAGAGGGTTCTGAGAACTGTCACATAACCGAACTGCTCGGCGAGCGGAACGAAGGCCCTTACGATTCTCGCACCGTTGGCGGTGGAGTCCATAGCCTGGATCTGGCCGCGACGACGGTTGAGGTCACCCACGATGTCACCCATGTAGTCCTCTGGAGTAACAACCTCAAGGGACATGATAGGCTCGAGGAGAACAGGCTTAGCCTTCGGGCAGGCGTGGCGGAATGCCAGACGGCCGGCCATTTCGAATGAAAGCTGGTCTGAATCGACTGGGTGGTAAGAACCATCAAGCACGGTAACCTTCAGAGACTGAACCTCGTAACCAGCGAGAACACCGTTGGCCATAGCGGCCTTGAAGCCCTTCTCGATGCAAGGGATGAATTCCTTAGGAATATTACCACCCTTGACCTGATTGTCGAACTGAAGTCCGGTAACGCCTTCATCGGCAGGTCCGATCTCGACGATGATGTCGGCGAACTTACCACGACCACCGGTCTGCTTCTTGAAGACCTCACGGTGCTGTACTGTAGCGGTGATGGCCTCTTTGTAGTTAACCTGCGGAGCGCCCTGATTGATCTCGACACCGAACTCACGACGGAGACGGTCCACGATGATGTCAAGGTGAAGCTCACCCATTCCGCTGATGACTGTCTGGCCGGTCTCGTGGTCTGACCTTACGGTGAACGTAGGGTCCTCCTCAGCGAGCTTGCCGAGAGCGATGCCGAGCTTGTCCAGGTCGCCCTGGGTCTTAGGCTCGACAGCGATACCGATAACAGGATCAGGGAATTCCATCGATTCGAGCACAATCTGATGATCCTCGTTGCAGATGGTGTCTCCTGTACGGAGATCCTTGAATCCGACAGCGGCGCAGATGTCTCCGGCCTCGACGAACTCGATAGGGTTCTGATGGTTGGAGTGCATCTGGTACAGACGCGCGATTCTTTCCTTCTTTCCGGTGCGGACGTTATAAACATAAGTACCGGCGTCAACGCGTCCTGAATATACCCTCATGAAGGCGAGACGGCCGACGAACGGATCCGTGGCGATCTTGAACACGAGAGCGCAGAACGGCTGGGCTGCGTCAGGGAGAAGATCCTCTTCCTCACCGGTCTTAGGATCGGTACCTTTCACAACACCCTTGTCAAGCGGAGAAGGAAGGTAACGCATCACAGCGTCAAGGAGGAACTGCACACCCTTGTTCTTGAAAGAGGAACCGCAGCATGCTGGAACGATCTGCATAGAGATCGTACCCTTGCGAAGGGCGGCGATGATCTCCTCCTCGGTGAGGGAGTCAGGATTCTCGAAATACTTCTCCATGAGAGCCTCGTCGCATTCGGCGGCAGCCTCGACGAGCTTGTCTCTCCATTTCTCGACTTCTCCGGCCATGTCCTCCGGAACGTCCTTTATTTCATAGTTGACCAGTTCCTCACCGGAGTCATAGTAATATGCCTTGCGGGAAACGAGGTCGATGATGCCCTTGAACTTGTCCTCGGCTCCGATAGGGAGACAAATAGGAACAGCCTTGGCACCGAGTTTGGTGTAGATTTCCTCAACGCAAGCGAGGAAGTCAGCGCCGACACGGTCCATCTTGTTCACGTACGCGATCTTCGGAACGCCGTACTTGTCCGCCTGACGCCAAACAGTCTCTGACTGAGGCTGAACGCGTCCGACAGCGCAGAAAGTAGCGACAGTTCCGTCGAGCACACGGAGCGAACGCTCCACCTCAACGGTGAAGTCGACGTGACCCGGAGTGTCGATCAGGTTGATCTGATAAACGTGACCGTTGTAGTGCCAGAACGCTGTGGTGGCGGCGGAAGTGATGGTGATACCTCTCTCCTGCTCCTGAACCATCCAGTCCATTGTGGCAGCCCCTTCATGTACCTCACCGATCTTGTGAGTCTTTCCGGTGTAGTACAGAATACGCTCGGATGTGGTCGTCTTTCCGGCATCGATGTGGGCCATGATGCCGATGTTTCTTGTGTAAGTAAGATCTCTTTTAGCAGCCATCTGCGAATAAAATTAGAAACGGAAGTGGGCGAATGCCTTGTTGGCCTCAGCCATCTTGTGCATATCCTCTTTTCTCTTGAATGCACCACCTTCGTTATTGTAGGCGGCAACGATCTCTGCACAAAGTTTTTCTGCCATTGAGTGGCCGGAACGCTTGCGGGCGAAGTTGATCATATTCTTCATCGACAGCGAGACTTTCCTTTCCGGACGCAACTCAGTAGGCACCTGGAAGTTTGCACCTCCTACACGACGTGACTTGACCTCGATCTGAGGGGTAACGTTTTCGAGTGCCTTCCTCCAGATATCCAGAGGAGCCTTGTCAGAATCCTTCATCTTCTCGCCTACCATGTCAATGGCATCGTAAAAAATAGAATACGCGATACTCTTCTTCCCCTGCAACATAAGATTGTTCACGAAGCGGGTAACCTCGACATCGTGAAACTTAGGATCAGGAAGTAGAATCCTCTTTTTAGGCTTCGATTTTCTCATTGTGAGTAAAAATTAAAGGTGATAAAGATTAATGAAACGGACTACTTCTTAGCGGTCTTCTTCGGTCTCTTGGCTCCGTAGAGGGAACGGGACTGTGTCCTTCCTTCCACGCCAGCTGTGTCCAAAGCTCCTCTAAGGATGTGGTAACGCACACCAGGGAGATCCTTCACACGACCTCCGCGGACCAGCACAATGCTGTGCTCCTGAAGGTTGTGTCCCTCGCCCGGAATGTAGGCATTGACCTCTTTGGAGTTGGTAAGGCGTACCCTGGCGACCTTTCTCATCGCTGAGTTAGGCTTCTTAGGGGTCGTCGTGTAAACACGAAGACATACGCCCCTCTTCTGAGGACATGCGTCCAGCGCGCGTGACTTGCTCTGAGCGACAATGCTCACGCGTCCTTTGCGAACTAATTGTTGAATTGTAGGCATAAATGATTGTAAATCTAATATTTATGTTTCCCCCCAAACATTTGGGGCTGCAAATTTACGGATAATTCTTCAATTTACAAAGCGGAATGCGAACAGATTCACCATTTTTCAGATGGAGAGAATCCGTAGGTCCGGAATGGTGCGGTAGCCTTGTCAGGTGGTCTTGCGGTAGCTCAGGACAGCCCAGGTGGTCGTGAACGCGCCCAGACCGGCAAGGCTCAGCAAGTCCGGCCACGTGTCCGCCAGCGTGCAGCCCTTCAGGACAATCGAGCGCATCGCGTCGGCGAAGTAGCGCAGCGGATTGGCATAGGTGATCGCCCGCGCCCATCCCGGCATCGACTGGATGGGCGTGAATATTCCGCTCATCAGCATGAACACCATACTGAAGAACCAGATGACGAACATGGCCTGGCGGGCATTGTCGCTGTAGTTGGAGATCAGCAGACCGAAAGAAGCCATGACCACGATGTGGGCGAATGTGAAGATCACTATGTCCAGCAGGCTTCCCCGGCAGCCATAGCCGAACACGGCATACGACAGGCCAAGACAGGAGAAGACCATGAAGAACGCCACGGCCACATAAGGGATCATCTTGCAGAGGATGAAGGCGGTCTTGCTCACCGGGGTCACGTTGATCTGCTCGATGGTGCCGCGTTCCTTCTCCGAGACGATGTTCAAGGCAGGCAAGAAGCCGCACATCATCGTGATGGCGATTACGATAAGCGCCGGGATCATGAAAGTCTTGTAGTCCAGGGACGGGTTGTAGAGATAGCTCTCCCGGGTGTCGAAACGGGTTCCGGCGGCACCATTCTGGGATTTCGTCCCCGAAACCGAGGCTACATATTCAGTGACAAAGGCGTTGAGGTACTGGGAGCCGATGCTTCCTCTGGTGCCGTTGACGGTGTTGACCTTGATCCCGACGGGGAGCGGGTCGTCGGTGCCTCTGTCCGACCCAAGGTAGCGGGCGAATCCGGAGGAGATGGTCAGAATGGCGTCAGCGCCGCCGCGGTCCATGACAGCCTGCGCGTCTGACGGTGACTCGGTCACCTCCCGGATCTTGAAATAGCCGGACGAGGCGCATTTCTCCGTAAGCAAGGCCGACTGGTCAGACTGGTCGCTGTCCACGATCACCAGACTCAGGTTCCTCACCTCCATGTTCGCCGCGAAAGGAAAGACCAGAATGATCAAAAACGGGAAACAGAGAACCATCCTCGGCATTCCAGGATCCCTTAGGAATTGCTTGAACTCCTTCTTCAACAGACACTTCCAAACTTTCATCTCACAACCTTGTCTTGAAATTCTTGATACTTACCACCAACAGAAAGACCATCATGCCGGTCAGGACGGCGAACTCCTTGGCGACCGCCTCAAGGCCGGCTCCCTGGATCATTATCTTCTTCACCATGATGATGAACCACTTGGCAGGGATGATGTCGGAGAGCATCTGAAGAGCGACCGGCATGCTCTCGCACGGGAATATGATGCCGGACAGCATCATGGTCGGCATTGTCAGTCCCATACCGCACAGCAGCATCGCTGTCTGCTGTGTCTTGGAGAGGACTGACACAAGCAGTCCGAGTCCCAGTGACGAACCGACGAAAACAAGCGACACCAGGGACAGTAGTGTCAGGCTGCCATGGATCGGCACCCCCATGACAAAGTGGGCCAGAAGCAGGACGCTGGCGAAATTGACGACCGACAGGGCAAGGTACGGAATCATCTTGGAAAGGATGATCCAGAACGGCTTGACCGGAGACACAAGGAGCAGCTCAAGCGTGCCGGTCTCCTTCTCCTTCACGATGGACACCGCCGTCATCATCGAGCAGATCAGCATCAGGATCAAGCCCATGACTCCCGGCACGAAATTGTAGGACGAGTTCATGGCCGGATTGTACATCAGCTGGACATTCGGCCTCATCGAAGCCTTAGGCTTCCCGGCAAGGCTCTCAGACAATGTCAGTTCCTCGCTTTGAAGCACTCCCTTGATGTAGCTGGTGACCACCTGGGCGGTGTTCGGATCAGAGCCGTCGCTCACAATGCGGACGCAGGCCTTACCTTCCGAGCCGGCCTTGCCGTCAAAGTCCGTCCCGAAGCAGAGCGCCGCGGCAGCCTTGCCTTTGCGGATCCTGTCCCGGGCCGGAGCGAAAGATCCGTGGATCTCGCCGACGGCGAGGTACTTGTTGCCCTCGATCCTGCTTATGACACTGCGTGCCAAAGGGTCACAGGCATCCCCGACCACATCGACGACGGCGTTGCTGACATCCGTGCTTATCGCGAAGCCGAACAGGATGATCTGCACAACCGGCATCACCAGAACGATCAGGGTGGTCCGGAGATCCCTGAATATGTGTCGGAACTCTTTCTGTATGAACGCTATTATCTCTCTCATGCCTCTCTCTCGGCCTTTCCGGCGATTTTTGTGAACACCTCATCCATGTCCTTGGCCCCGTAACGCTCCTTCAGGGCTGCCGGGGAATCCAGCGCCTCGATGCGCCCGTCCACCATCACGGAGACTCTGTCACAGTATTCAGCCTCATCCATGTAGTGCGTCGTGACAAAGACGGTGACACCCTTGGAGGCTGCCTTGTAGATCATTTCCCAGAAGTTCCTTCTCGTCACGGGATCCACACCGCCCGTCGGCTCGTCAAGAAACACGATCTCGGGATCATGCACCATCGCTATGCTGAAAGCGAGCTTCTGCTTCCATCCGAGCGGCATGTCCCTAACGAAGGAGTTACGGACATTCTCCATCGACAGAGCCTTCAGCATCCGGTCTGTCTTCTGGGCGATCCGCTTGCCGTCAAGCCCGTAGATGCCAGCGAAAAGCTCGATGTTCTCCCACACCTTCAGGTCGGGATAGAGGGAGAACTTCTGGCTCATGTAGCCGATGTGCCGCTTGATCTTCTCCTGCTCGTTGACGATGCTGTACCCCGCGACATCGCCCTGTCCGGATGTCGGACGGCTCAATCCGCAGAGAATGCGCATCGCCGTGGTCTTGCCGGCTCCGTTCGCACCCAGAAAACCGAATATCTCCCCCTTGCACACTTCAAAGGAGATGTCATCCACCGCGGTGAAATCCCCGAACTTTTTGACCAGATGGGAGATGCACACAGTCTTTATGTCCTTGTCCACAACGTCAGGCAATTTAGGAATATTCAAAATAAACTTCCTGTCAAACGCATTATTCCGCACCGGAGGAGCCTTCCGCGGCGGAAGAGGAAAGCCTGATGAAGCAGTCCTCGATCCCCGGAGTCATCCTCCGCACGTCGCAACCTTCGATTCCGGCACTCCGAAGTGCCTCGGCGAGTCCGGTCTCATCCGGCCCGTCGTCGGTGACAGACACGTGGCACGCGCTGCCGAACGAGCTGCAATCCAGCACTCCCCTCACACCGCGCAGCGCGCCGAGCGTCTGGAACATGTTGCCGCCGCTCACTGAATATATCCGGTTCGGGAATCGGGAAATGATCTCCGCCGGACTGCCGAGTCCGATGACGCTGCCGTCAAGAATCATGGCGATGCGGTCACAAAGACTGGCCTCGTCCATGTAAGGAGTCGAGACCACTATCGTCACGCCCCTGTCCTTGATCTTTTTGAGCATCGCCCAGAACTCCTTGCGGCTCACGGCATCGACACCGGTGGTCGGCTCGTCAAGGAACAGCACCTCGGGATTGTGGACAAGGGCGCAGCAAAGCGCCAGCTTCTGCTTCATTCCTCCGGAAAGAGCGCTCGCCTTGCGGTCCTTGAACATCTCGATCTGTGAATATATTCCCTTGATGGTCTCGTAGTTCTCCTCGATGGTCGTACCGAACATCGTGGCGTGGAACTTCAGGTTCTCCTCGACGGTAAGATCCTGATACAAGGCAAAATGCCCTGGCATATAGCCGATCCTTCCCCTTATCTCGCGATAGTCACGCACCACGTCCAGCCCGATCACCGTCGCGGAACCGGAGTCAGGGAGGGTCAGGGTGGTCAAGATCCTGAACAGGGTGGTCTTCCCCGCTCCGTCAGGGCCGATGAGGCCGAACAACTCACCTTTCCGGATGTTGAAGCTTATGTCCCTCAAGGCTTTGACCGACTTGTAGGACTTGCTTACATCTTTAATCTCTATCGCAGTGTCTCTGTCCATGGCTACCTCCTCACATAGGCGTACATTCCAAGACGAAGGGTTCCGTCATTCGGCACGGCCACCTTGACGGCATAGACCAGATCCGCCCGCTCGTCACGGGTCTGGATGTTCTTAGGGGTGAACTCCGACTGTTCGGAGATCCAGATCACACGTCCCTGGATGCGCTTCGGTGAAGCGGTCCCGTCATCCGGAATCACGGTCACAGTGTCGTTCAGCTTCAAGCCGGACAACTGCGCCGAGGAGAAATACGCCCTGACGTACATCTGGTCCAGGTCGGCGACCTTGAAGAGTGGCTTGCCGAGGGTGACGAACTCACCGGTCTCGGCGTAGCGTGTCAGCACAGTCCCGGAGACCGGAGCGACGATGCGGCATTTCGCGAGCTGATCCTCAAGCCTGGCGAGCTGGATCTCATAGCCCTGGACCTCGGATCTCACGGAAGCGTTGCCACGCTCCCAGCTCTGGGTCTGTGCGGCTATCTGCGCCTTGAGGACGGCGATCTTGTCCGTGAGGTCATCCACCTGCTTGCGGGTGGTGGCGTTGCCTTCCAACAGTTTGGAGTACCTTTCGTACTCACTCTGAAGGTTTTCCAGCTGGCTGAGGTTCGGCTGGCCTTGCTTCTTGATGTCCACCAGCCTGGACGACGATCCGGCGATGCGCTCGCGCAGCTCCATTATCTGAAGGTAGGTCTGAACAGAGTCCAAGGCTCCGAGGAGCTGTCCCGCCGTCACCACCTCGCCTTCCTCCACAGCCATGGACAGGACACGTCCGGCATTCTCGGCGGACACGGTCACCTGAGTGGCGTCAACCTGACCGCATGCGTCATATTCAATGTTCTTTCCACATCCGGCGGCGACCAGGGCCAACGCCGCGAAAACAAGTCCGCTTTTCATATTCATAATCATTGTCATGTTCTTTGTCATTGTACTCCAAGTGTTTGCCGCAGGTCAAGCAAGTCCATGATGTAGGTCACCTTGTGGACATTGTAGCTAAGGCGCGCCTTGAACTCCTCGTCCAGCAGGGAAAGATAGTCGTTGACCGCGATCACACCCTCCTTGTACTGCCTCTCGCCCGTCTCCCTGATGCTGCCGCGGAGGGAGATTATCTCCTCGTCGCGCCTGAGGACATCCTCGTCCTTCTCCACCCGGCTCCGTTTCTGGACAGCCTCCATCGAGGTGTTAAGCATGAAGGACTCGCGTGTCAGCTCAAGCCTGCGAAGATCCGAGTCCGACTTGCGCCGGTCGTTCCTGAGTGTGTAGAGCGCTCCGAAATCCCATTGGAGCCTGACACCGGCCACGAAGTACGGATCGAAACTGCCGGAGAGCATGTTCAGTCCCGGACGGCCGTAGCCTGCCTGCAGGTTGAGGTTCAGACGCGGCCACAAAGAAGTGTTGAGCTGATCCTTCTGCGCCTGCAGCTGCACCGCCTGGGCATCATAGAGGGCAAGCTCCGGACGCTTGATCTCCATCGCCAGGTTGCTTTCCGGCTCCGGCTCGACAAGGGTCAGCCCCGTCATGTCCTGCCCGGTAAGCAGACCCAGCATCCGCAGATAGGCCTTCCGGTCCGTCTCCAGGGCGGCCTGCTGCTGCTCGCAGGTAAGGATGTTCACCCGGATCTGGTCGAGATCCGATGGCCCGGCCATGCCGCCGTCCACCAATGTCTGTACCTCTTTCTGATTGCGGGAGAGGTTGGACACCAGCACGTTGTTCAGCTCTATCTGCTTGTCAAGCAAGATGATGCCAAGGTAGATCGACTGCACCTTCGAACGGATGGAGTACATGTTGACCTCCAATTGCCTACGCTTTACCTCGGCTCCCGCCTTGATCTGACGGCCTTTGGCCGCGGTCGCTCCTCCGTCCCAGATCTGCTGGGTGAGGTCGGCGGTCACTCCGTACTGGTCATGCGGAATGTCAAACTCGAAACCCGGCATGTCAAAAGGCATCTCGACCACATCGGACTGCCAGGTCGCCTTGGCGGAAATGTTCAGCCGCGGCACCCAGGCAAGCGAGGCGTTCTTAAGATCATAACCCTGACAGGCGTCGATCAGCCCCTTCTCCTTGATCTGAGGATAGTTCTCGTAGGCCATCCTGACACATTGGTCAAGAGTGGTCTGTGAATACGCCTGTACGCAGACCAGCAACGCCAGAGCGAGTGTTTTCCATTTTAACTTCTTCATATTCATAGGATTGTCACATTATCACTTGAACAGGCGGCAGACAATCAGTTCCACAGCTTCCTTTTTGCGCGCCTCCAGGTACTCCGCCCTGCGTGTGCCTTCCACTCCCAGCACATTGCTGACAAGAGGATCAAAGAAGAACGGAGCCGCACACACACTCACGATGTCGCCGATCAGTTCCTCGAACGTGATGTTCCGGATCCTCCCGTTCACGACTTCCGACTCCGTTCTTTTCCTGTGGGTGTCCAAGGCGGAGGACATGTAGCTTCCGATCTTCGACACGTAACTTTCCATCAGGTCAGGGCGCTCCTTCGCGACCTCAAGCAGCAGCGACAGCTGCCCGCTGTGGGCGCTGAAGAAGTCGAAGCAGATCTCCGTCGTCTTCCTGATAAGGTCGGGCTGGAATATGTCCGTCACCATTATCGACTTGAGACTCTGCAGGATCTCCTCCAAATAGGTATCAAAAACCTTTAGGAATATCTGATCCTTCGTCCTGAAATAGTAGTGCAGCATGGCATGGGTGACACCGGCCTGTGCCGCTATCAGCGTCGTGGTGGCGCCTTTGAATCCTTTCTCGGCGAACAGCATCTCCGCCGCCTTCAGGATGTCCTGTTCCTTGTTTTCTTTTTTCGACATTGCCTTTGGATTAACAATATTGTTTAACACGACTGTTAACACAGCAAAGATAGTGTTGTTTCTCAAACAATCAAAGATATTCCTGAAATATTTTCAAAAACGTTGCAATTCTCAAAAAATGGCTATCTTTACCTTATGAATAAGAGAAAGCGCATCATCGCCGTTGCCGCCGTCCTGGCGGCTGTTTCTATGAATATGACCGCTCAGCCGGCCCAAAGAACCATCTGGAACGACGGATGGACGTTCACCAAGGACGGAGAAAGCCGTGTCCTTGACCTGCCTCATGACTGGGGTGTGGACGGGCCGTTCGTGCAGGAGTACCCCGGGGAGACCGGAAAACTGGCCTGGTGGGGCAAGGCGGAATATTCAAAGATTCTTTCCGTGACGGCGAAAGACCTGAGGTCGGGAAAGCGGTTTCTCCTCGATTTCGGCGGAGCGATGTCCTATGCCAAGGTCTTCTGTAACGGGAAGGCCGTCACCGAATGGCCGTACGGGTACGCCTCGTTCCGCGCGGATCTGACTCCGTTCGTCAAGGAGGGGGACAATCTCGTCAAGGTCACGCTGGACAATCCCGGGGAGTCCAGCAGATGGTATCCCGGAGGAGGAATCTACCGGAACGTGTACCTGACGAAAGCCGGCCCCGCCGGCGTGGCGCAGTGGGGGACGTTCGTCTCGACGAAAGGAAATGATGTCAGCATCGGGATCACGCTACGCAACGCCGGGAAGGCTGTGGGAGGAACAGTGCGCACGGAGATCGTCAGGGTCATCAATCCGGGTTCTTCGGTCACCGGGCCGGTCGAGGTGATCGTGGACGGCAAAACGAGGAAAGCCATAGTGACCAAACTGGACGCTGTCACGGACGGCGGCGAGGTCGTCCAAAAGTTCACGCTGAAAGACGCGCGGCTCTGGAGTCCAGAGACACCTGAACTCTACCAAGCCGTCACCACCGTCACCACAAGAGGCGGAGGGAAGGACGTTTACCTGACCACATTCGGACTCAGAGACCTGGAGTACAAGGCCGACGGGCTGTACGTCAACGGGCAGAGGACATTCATCAAGGGAGTCTGCCTGCACCACGACGCCGGGGCGCTCGGAGCCGCCTGGAACGAGACGGCGTGGGTGAGAAGGCTGAACATGCTCAGACAAATGGGCTGCAACGCCATCCGCACATCCCACAATCCTCCGGCGCCGGAACTCCTCGACCTCTGCGACCGGATGGGATTCCTCGTGATGGACGAGCTGACAGACACTTGGACAATCCCGAAGAAAGAGAACGGCTACGCCAGACTGTTCGATGAGTGGGCGGACAAAGACCTGAAGGCCATGATCCACAGGGACCGCAACCATCCGTCAGTCATCATCTGGAGCATCGGCAACGAGACCGGCGAGCAAGGCTATCCGGAGAAATACGGCATCGCCTACCACCTCACGGAAGTGTGTCATAATGAGGATTCCACAAGACTTACAAGTTTCGGCAGCGACAATCCGTGGGCCAGCGGACAGGATTTCCGCAACACGATGGACATCTACGGATTCAACTACAAGCCGCACCTCTACGGCAAGTTCCACGCCGCCAATCCGGGCAAACCGTTCCTCGGAAGCGAGACCGCATCGACCGTCAGCTCAAGAGGTGTGTACATACTCCCGCCAAGCGACAAGGAAGATGGCGCCTTGGACAATTTCCAGGTGTGCTCGTTCGACATGTTCACCGTTCCGTGGGGGCAGCTGCCTGACCAGGAGTGGGCGGAGGAGGACAGGAACCCTTCCTGCCTCGGAGAGTTCGTCTGGACCGGATTCGACTATCTCGGCGAGCCGACACCTTTCAACGCCGACCTCACAATCCTGACAAACTTCCACGACGAGGAGGCCAAGGCCAGGGCGGAGAAGGAACTGAAGGAGAAAGGAGCGATCGCGACTCCTTCCAGAAGCTCGTACTTCGGAATCATCGACCTCGCCGGCTTCCCGAAGGACAGGTACTGGCTCTACAAGTCCCGCTGGTCGTCAGAACCCGTCCTGCACCTGATGCCGCACTGGAACTGGCCGGGACGCGAGGGGAAGATCACTCCGGTGCAGGCCTACACGAACTGCGCCGAGGCGGAACTCTTCGTCAACGGGAAGTCCTACGGCAGAAAGGCCAAGGGAGCCAACGAGTATCGCTTCCTTTGGGACAACGTGGTCTATGAGCCTGGCACCGTGAGGGTTGTCGGCAGGACCGAGGACGGGAAGACCATCGAGAGCGCCGTCGCCACAAGCGGAAGCCCGGCGAAGATCCTGATGGCTCGTGAATATGGCAGCGGACCTTCAACGGAGTTCGGCGGCGACTGCGCTCCGGCACATTCACGGACATATTCATCGGAAGACATTGTCTTCGTGGACGTAAAGGTCGCGGACAGGGACGGGAATATGGTACCGACAGCGTCCGACAGGCTGAGGTTCAGCGTCTCCGGCCCGGGTGAGATCGTGGCCGTGGACGCCGGCGACGCGACCTGCCACACGCCGTTCCGCTCCGATGAGATCAAGGCTTTCGGCGGCCTGGCAAGCGTCATCGTAAGACGCACGGGCACCGGAACCGTCATCCTGAGAGCCGAGAGCGAGGGACTTGAGGCGGGAGAGACAGAATTGTGACTGAACAAACATATTCATTAATATTTATGAGGAAAAATTTCGTACTTGCCTGCGCGGCGCTGCTCCTTTGCGCGCCGGGTTTCGCGCAGACGCAGAAAGCCAACTACGCCCTCGCCGAGAGATTCTCGGCCAAGAAGGTAAATCAGATGGTGTTCTCCACGCAGATCACCCCTAACTGGTTCAGGGACAGCGACAAGTTCTGGTACAGTTGGAGGACTCCGCAGGGAACCCGCTACTACATTGTGGATCCTGCCAAGGGCACCAGGACCGAGGTGTTCGACATGGACAGGCTCGCGATGCAGGTGACCGAGTTCGTCCGCTACCCGTTCGAGGCCAAGCATATTCCTATCAGGGATTTGAAGTTGAAGGATGACAAGGTGTTCACTTTCAGCATCATCTCAGGCCTCAATAACGACAGGGACACGACCTGTTTCCGCTACGAGATCGCCACCGCCAGGCTTGACACCGTGGCCAAGGAGAAGGACAAGTACCCTCGCTGGGCCTCCGTCGCCCCTAACGGTGAGTTCGGAGTCTTCGCCAAGGGTTCCAACCTTTGGGTGATGGACTCCACAAGCCTTCGCAAGGCGGCCAAGGACGAGAAGGACAGTACCATCGTGGAGCATCGTCTGACCACGGACGGCATCCGCCAGTTCGGCTACGGCTACGGCAACTACTCCGGCGACACCGAGGCCGACTCCACCAAGAGGCACTATCCGGGCGAGCTTGTCTGGTCTCCGGACTCGAAACGTTTCGCCACGATGAAGTGGGACACAAGGAAACTGGACGACCTTTGGGTGATCAATTCCGTCAGCGGCAAACGTCCGGAACTGGAGACCTACAAGTACCAGATGCCAGGGGAGCCGGGACCGAAGGGCTACCTTTACCTGTTCACGATGAACGGCTCGCGCGATGGAGCCTCCTTCAAGGAGATAAAGAGCCAGGCGTTCAAGGATCAGGAGGTGTCACTGCAAGGCGCAAGGAGAACGGCCAAGGACAACTACCTGGACTACTGGAAGAACGAGTGGCTTGGCGACAACACCGGGTTCTACATGGTGCGCCAGAGCCGTGACCTCAAGAGGCTTGATCTCTGCCGGGTGGACGTTGACTCCGACTCCACCAAGACCATCATCTCCGAAAGGGAAAGGACCTACGTGGAGTACCGCGCTCCGTTCCTGATCGGTGGCGGAAAGCAGATCCTCCACTGGTCCGAGCGCAACGGATGGGCGAACATCTACCTCTACAACAGCGACGGCACGCTGGTCAGGAATCTGACCGAAGGGGCGTTCCATGTAGAGGACATCCTCGGGGTGAACGAGAAGGAGGGCTACATCCTGCTGAGCGCATGCGGAGTCAACAAGGACGAGAATCCTTACCAGATGCACACGTTCAGGGTTCCGCTCACGGGCGGCGCTCTCCAGCAGCTGGACATGAACGACATGGACGTGCTTTCGACGGCGAGCGACGACGCCAAGTTCTTTGTGGCCAACTATTCGAGAGTGGACTGGACACCTGCCGTGGCCCTGTTCTCGGCGACGGGCAAGCGGATCGCCGATCTGGAGACCGCCGACCTCAGCCTGCTGTTCGAGGCCGGCTACAAGTTCCCGGAAAGATTCAAGGTGAAGGCCGCCGACGGCGTCACCGACCTCTACGGAGCGATGTACAAGCCTTACGACTTCGACTCAACGAAGGTCTATCCGATCTGCGACTATGTTTATCCGGGTCCTCAGGTGGAGGCGAACAACATCTCCTGGAGCAGGGGCTTCACCCGCACCGACAGGCTCGCCCAGATCGGAATGATCGTGATCACGGTCGGCAACCGCGGCGGACACCCGAACCGCTCGAAGTGGTACCACAACTACGGCTACGGCAACCTGCGCGACTATGGTCTTGAGGATCAGAAATATGCCATCCAGCAGCTCGGTGCGAGACATCCGTTCATCGATCTTGACAGGGTAGGCATCCACGGCCATTCGGGCGGCGGATTCATGAGCACGGCAGCCATTCTGAAATATCCTGATTTCTTCAAGGCGGCTGTCTCCTGCGCCGGCAACCACGACAACAGCATCTACAACCGCTGGTGGAGCGAGCAGCATCACGGTGTCCTGGAGAAGATCGACAAGGGCGACACGACCTTCGTCTACAGCATCCAGACCAATCCGGAGATTGCCTCCAACCTGAAAGGCCATCTGATGCTGGTGCACGGCGACATCGACAACAACGTCCACCCGGCCAACACCATCCGTGTGGTCAACGCCCTGATCCGCGCCAACAAGCGTTTCGACATGCTCATCCTCCCAGGCCAGCGCCACGGCTTCGGCGACATGAATGAATATTTCTTCTGGCGCATGGCCGACTACTACGCCGAGTGGCTGCTCGGCGACTCCGAGCGCTGGAAGCCGGACATCACGCAGATGAACAACGACTAGGCCCGTCACCCAACCACCTCGACAGGCTCAGCGACCGGAATCCCTCTGGTCACTGAGCCTGTTCAATTTACAGCATTTATAGCCCCGTCACCTCCGGGAACAATAATGCCCAAAACTGTCGCCACAGAGTGCACATCGGCACCCTTGGGGAACAATAATGCCTAAAACTGTCGCCACAGAGTGCAACTCGGCACCCTTGGGGAACAATAATGCCTAAAACTGTCGCCACAGAGTGCAACTTGGCACCCTTGGGGAGCAATAACGCCTAAAACTGTCGCCACAGAGTGCAACTTGGCACCCTTGGGGAGCAATAACGCCTAAAACTGTCGCCACAGAGTGCAACTCGGCACTCTTGGGGAACAATAACGCTTAAAACTGTCGCCACAGAGTGCAACTCGGCACCCTTGGGGAACAATAACGCCTAAAACTGTCGCCGGTGTTATTCTGAGCCGAGATGGCGGAGGAGCCTGGAGCGGAGGGAGCCTTTGCCGTAGCCGGTCCAGATGTCGATGACCTTGGCTTCCGGGGAGATCAGAACGAAATGCGGGATGCCGTTTACCTGATAGGAGGCGGAAAGTCCCGCGCCCATAGGCTTGAATTCATTCCACTCGACACAATCTGACTTTTCCTCCTTCAAGACTTTTTTCCAGGTTTTCTCACCATCCACACTCAGTCGGACAAACGCCAGCCTGTCAGCGAACTCCCTTGCAAGCTCATTGCCCTCCGGAATGGATTCCATACACGGCCCGCAGCCCACACTCCAGAAATCCAGAAGGATGTACTTGCCGGAGAACTCGGACAGATGATGCACATTACCGTCCGTGTCATAAAGGTCGCCGTCCACGAGATCGTCACCTACCCCGACAACCTTCCTCGGACTCAAGGTCGCGGAGATCACCTCTCCCTGCCTTGTCTTCAGATCTTCCGGAGTAAGTCTGGAATAAAGCTCGTAGACCAGAGCCGAATCTGCCTTGCCGTAGCCGCCACTTAGCATCATGGCATGCAAAGCCAGCTCGTCAAGCCATTTCGTCGTGACAGGAGCCGTCCTCATATATTCAAGAACCTTATGGTTGGCGATGCTGTCCAGCGGCTTGCAAAGCCTTCTGAGCGAATCCACTTTCCTCCATGCGGCCCGTCTTTCCTCACCGCTGAGGCTCCTGAGTCCCCTCAACATGTCAGCCTCTTCAACGGCGTAGACCTGAGACTCCCTCTTTTGCGGAAACTGGACTGCCAGAAAATCATTCTCGGTCTTCTGCTCCGGAAGACGGCTCTTTACCCTCCATGTCAGCAGCAGGTTGTCTTCACCCGTGACCGTGACCTTCACGCCCGGCTTCACCCAGACCGGAAGTATATTATTAGGGAAGCCCTTGCCGAACGAGCACAGCCCGAACTGAACCGCTCCGCCTGAGATCGTGTCCCGGAATTCGAAACGACCGCCGATGACCGTATCCTGAGCCACGCGGACCGCCAACCGGCCATCGCTCCTCATAAGACTAATGACCGTGCTGTCGGGAATATTCCTGACCACTCCTTTGATAAGATACTCATCCACACCTACTGCCTGCCTGGAGCATCCCGCCGACACAACGATCGCGGCAATCGCCGCTACTGCTTTCAAAACTTTCATATTCATAAGGTTACCGTGCGTAAAATCATGCTTCCCGCGCACGGGAGGGTGTTTTTTGATGCTGCCGTACGCAAACAGCATGAATCTGCGCACAGAGGATTATCATTTCTTCTCCAAAGCACTGAGAAAGAAGTTCTTCTGCGGTGAAGAGGAGATACGGGCCTGAAGGTCTCCAGCAATATTCATTAATCTCTCAGTCTCAAGCCTTTTTCAGCCTGCAGACTCCCGCATCTCCGATCTCGGCTTCGCAAATTTACATAATAATCTGTGATTTATACGCCCGTCCCATAAGTAAGCGTTAAAAAATAAGTTGAGAAAAGAAATATATCCTCGAAAATATTCTCTTAATCTGAGGCAACTTATTTTTTTCATGTTACTTAAAGGAGATATTTGAAGAAATTTCATTAGATTTGTATGGGTAAATAATTGTGAGGAGTGAATACTTTTGAGTCATTATTCGTGAACTATCAACCGAGGCTTGTCACCTATGCCGATAGCATTGTCAAGGATCATTCCATAGCGTTGGACATGGTGCAGGACACATTCTTCACATTCTGGAAGAAGTATTCCGGACAGGATGAGAAATCCTCCGCCCGTCTGTTGTTCGCGATGACAAGGAACCGCTGCATAAACTACCTCAAAAGAGAGCGACTGCTGAACTACGTGGATCTATCATTTCTGGACAGCATCCAGAAAACGGAGAAACTCTTCGGTCTTGACTTCTATTACGATGCCCCCGATTCCCCTCTAATACGGAAGGAAGTTGAGAATCAGGTCGAAAAGGTCTTGTCCCTTTTGCCTGACAGGTGCCGTGAAGTGTTCGTGATGAGCCGCTTCAAGGGAATGAAAAACCGAGAGATCGCCGAAATGTTAGGAATATCCCAGACCGCTGTCGAGAAGCACATCAGAAGAGCCTTGGCATCCTTCACAGAAGAAGCGAAAGAACAAAACTCGCCTGCGTTCAGCTGGTTTGTCCTTTCGCTCCTTATCGGATGTTCATGACAGGATATTCCTAATACTTCCGAAGAATGTCCGCGACCCGCTTTCGGTAGTTTGGATCAGCAGTCTTGCGGAAGTGGCCTTTGCGGTGAGTCCACCAGTCTTTCTCGAATCCGCTGACTTTCTCCGAGAATCCTTCCTGGTCAAAGTCCTTTCCTTTCCTGACGGAGTCCTCACAGTAATCAAAGAACATATTCCATCTGGCCAAGTAGAAAGATGACATGAGTCCCGACCACTCACGGCTTGCATAGTCGCCAAGACTGCTGCCACGGTCGCCCCAAGTGGTGACAAGGCAGCGCGCGTTGCTTTCAAAATAGTTCTTCTCCCTCTTGTCGGCACCCCAACTTCTCGCGTCCGAGATCCATCCGCCCAACAGGAAAGAAGGCTCGCAGGCAAGCAGAGCATCCATGTCCTTGAAGATCCCGTTGATTCTCCCGCGGAGAGCTTTCATCCGCACAGGATCTTCGTCATCAAAGGCTTTGGAGTATTCCAGGACCTCGTCCTGAAAGACATTGGCAAGATACTGTCTTGTCATGTTCACAAGATCAAAACGCTTGGCGGAACTGTCGAAAAGGAGTTCCAGCGCTTTTTTAAGATCCGCGTTCGGGAAGCCGCACCTTTCTTCCGATGTATGGCGGCACCGGCCAAGATCAGGACGGAGGGTCATCGGGGAACGGTGACCCTTGCCATTATAGATCTTCCGCGCGAGCATATTCCACGCCTCCGCAGCTGCCGCGCTTCCGTCCGCCCTGCGTTCCGCGAGAGCCGAGGCATATTTTTCCGGAGTCAGTCCCCTGCCATAGCTCCATGCTTTCTCAAAGACATAGTCAAACATGTATGGATTGCAGTCGAATCCCTCAAGGGTGCCACCCAGTCCACATATTCCCGGGCCTGCCTCAGTCAGGACATTCTCTATCTTCTCATGCGTTTCGGCGAAGTTGCCTTTGAGCATAGAGTTTCCTCCAAAATTCCCGAGGTAGCACCAGATGAAAGGAACGCCGTGAAAGCTGTCTGTCATCTTCCAAACCTCCTGATAGTCACAGTAGTAGTCCAGCAACATCGATCGTTCGGCAGGATACGATGTGATGTAGGACTTTATCCTCTCTCCCGTCCAGTCTTTCCTTTGGTAGTAGAAAAGCCAAGTCATCTGGAGCCACACGGCATCCTTGTCAGCACTCACCAATGACTCGCAGACCTGCCGGCCGACCCTGGCAAGGTAATCCGGTTCCCAGGACGGCGGAGTCACCTCGTTGAACAGATCGATTCCATAGATGTGGTCAGTGCCATACATCTCTTCCTGAATCTCCAGAAACCTTTTCTGGATTCTTGAATATAATGGATCCATAGGATCAAGGAACCAACAGGTGTATGGTTCCTTGAATCCCGCCCATTCTCCCAGAGAACGGATGTCAGCGTCAGGGAATATGCGTTTGATCGCCTGCGGAACATGACCAGCGAAAGCCGGCAGGACTGTTCTCATGCCAAGCTCCCGTTCCCGGCGGACAATCTTCCTCTGCAGTTCCTCCTGTCCATCAAGCCAAGACACCGGAAGCGGCCCCTGCCATCTGTCAATGTTCTGCATCCGATGCCACGGAAGATGTGCAGGGCCTGTGAAATAGCCTCTGATCTCATCATCGGTCAGACCAAGTTCCGACCAGACCTTGTACCAGACGCTTTCCTGTCCCGTGATCGCAAGCGGGAGGTTTATCCCGTTCAATGCCATCCAATCAATGAAGCGCTCCCATTCCTTCCAACCCCACCACGGAAGAGTGTAACCGAAAGTACAATAATTAAGGAAGAAACGGTTGGCCACCCTCGCCTCTGACGTGAACGGTTCTCCGACCACCGGCAATGATGACGGCAAACGGACAGGATCGTGACTGTACCATGAGACATCAACCTTGCAGCGATACCTTAGGTACCAGTTCAGTCCCATAGCCATCGCCGGCGCGCCTGTTCCGCTGACAAGAATTCCGCCGCCGGAATCCTCCACGGTGAAAAATTCAGCATCAGCCTTGTTGCGGCTTACATCCTGAAACCTGATCCGGTCACATTGTTCTCCCAAGATTCTCCGGGCCAATGCAGTGGCGGCCTCAGTCGAAACGGAGGCGAAAACGGAGTCGGTACAGGCAGCCATCAGAACCATGGCCAGCATGAGACGAAGTTTCATCAGACCTTGAGGAAGCATTTCTTGCGATAAAGGAAATAAAGGAATAACCAACAGACTGTGAAATAGCCGATGTTCATCACGAGTCCCGAACAACTTTCAGGGACAATGCCGGACAATCCTTTGAAGAAGAAGCCGGTCACAGGCCAGAAACCTATGATTCTCTGCGCCATGTAGATTGTGATGGAGTTCATGCCGACAACCTGGAAGAACACCGTGCCTTTCCTCCAGCCCTTGACATCGATCAGATAATAAAAGACAGCGAACAGCCCTATCGACCACGCCCCGCACGCAAGGACGAAAGTGCTGGTCCACAATTTTTTGATGACGGGGAACCAGTGAGCCCAGACGACAGCCACGATCGCCATGACAATGGCCGCCGCAAGCATGTTCAAAGTCTTTCTTTCTCCGGTGGCGGGCGATTCCTTGACGTAGCGCCCCGTGAACATTCCAAGCATAGCCGTGACGACAGCGGGAATCGTGCTGAGGATTCCTTCCGGGTCATATACTCCCGGCTTGTAGATGTTGTCCGGAAGCAGAAGCCTGTCGATGTAGAAGGCTATGTTCCCCTCTTTTGACAAGGAATCCGCACCTGCCGGAGCATCCGGGGCTACGGCAAGTTTGAGAAGAAGAAAATACCCTATAAGGATACCGGCAGCGACACCCCACTGTGTCTTCTTTCCGGTGTGGCAGTACAGGATGGCCGCCAGCATCCAAGCCAGACCGATTCTACCAAGCACACTTGGAATGCGGAGAGACTCGAAGTGAAACTGGAAGAAACCCTCATAGACCAGTCCGAGGAAGAAAAGCGTCAGTCCACGCCGGATGACATCCAATGTTATCGACTTATCCGACAGTCCCTTCGAGCGTTTTTTCTCAAGAGAGAACGGGAATGTCATGCCGGAAATGAACAGGAACAGCGCGAAGATCGTGTCGTGGTGATGCAACCCGATCCAGTTCACATGGCTCATCTGCTGAGCCAGCCAGCAATCCTTGCCTCCCGGAAATATTCCGCAGGCCTCCGCGATGACAGCGCTCAGCCCCATGATGAACATCATGTCAAAGCCCCTGAGCGCATCCAACGACAAGAGTCGTCCGTTTGAGTTCGCCATATACCCTAATTATTCAGTATCGTCAGTTTCCAGTTTCCTGTCGGCCCCCAAAGGTAGCCGGTGTATAATATTCCTTTACGGATCTTGATGCCTTCCGCCTCGAAATAGCCGCTCTTGGAACCCAACTTAACTATTCCGGCCTTGTCATCAATGAACGCAAGGCTCTGCTGAGAAAGCTCGACCATCCCGTTGAAAGTTATCACTGAGACCTTTGCAGTCCTCTTGCTTCCGTCCCCGGTGAACCAGTAAAGACGTTTCTTGTAGATGCAGAAACCCTGCATCGGAGCTCCGTCGTTCAGTTCGACACTATTGATGAAAAATGAATATTTCGGCTTGAGGGCGCTCAGGTCATGAACAGCCACGTCGGGGCTGATGGTCTCGGTTTCAGCGACAGGACCGCTGCCTCCGCCTCTTACAACAGTTCCGATGTTCACGGTTGTGACAGGAACCTTCTTAGCCTCCTTCAAGGACCAGACCACGACTTTTGTGTCTTTTCCCGAGACCTCGCCACTTGAGTAGAGGATGCAGAGATTGTCGTTCTCCGTGTCTGTGCAGACCAGAAGATTCTGATAAGGCCCGACATAATAGTTGTCCTCGCAATCCTCCGGCATAAGTGTCACGCCAGGCTGGTACCTGACCCGTGAGATGATCTTTTCCGCGTAGTAGTCCCCCTCGCCGCCTAACCTGCTGGAATAGTTCGATGTCCAGACGTAGGCATCCTCGCCGTCCTCCTCGACCGACATGTTCGTCCCATGGGCGGCGTACCAGATCTTCATCTCCTTCCGGTACTGTCCCGAAGGGGTCATCCGTTGGAAGTACAGTGCCGAATGACGGGTGCCGCATGCCAGGATGTCACCGTTCTTGAGAATGTCGAAGCATTGCATGCCGACATCACCGCCCGCGATAGACAACGCATTGGCATACACGATGTCATCCGATAATGTTTTTCCGTAACGGTCGGACGGGATGTCCGGCTTGTCGGTCTTGACGATAGTGTTTTCACCTCCGTTGCCATAGGATGAGGCATGGCTGCAGGCACACTGCGAAAACAGCATGCCCGCGACCAATGAAAAAACGAGAATAATTCTGTTCATTTATCCAATTGAGTTCCTTGCGAATAAACAAATCATTTCGTCCACTCCTCCGGCAAGGTGTCTGTCCACTTTTCCGGAAGGATGATGGTGACCTTGGAAGCCTTGGATGCGTTCACGGTCGCCTCGTCAACGGTGCTGGCATCCGTATTTCCTGTGTTCAACTGTACACTGGTGAACACGTTTGACACATAACCTTCCCCTCTCACCATGGCGAAGACATCACCTGTGTTGGCGGATTCCTTGATCTGGATGGTCGGGTAGAATCCGCAGACGAGGCCGGCGGCATAAGGCTTGTCGGCTTTTACGCTGGCGTGCGAGCCGACATAGACATTGGCGGAGTTCGTACATTTTGTGATCACGATGTTGTCCGCGCCACGGCCGATCAGACCCGCTCCGCCTTGGGTGGTATAGCCCATCACCTTGCCTTTGTTGTGGCAATCGGTCATCTCCAGAGAGTTGTACACTGTTCCCATCAATCCACCGAATGATGCTGAATATGCAACCTCGCTGCGGCAGTCAACCGTGCCTTCGTTGCGGCATCCAGTGAGTTTCATGGAGCCTTCGCCCCCATCGCAGATAAGTCCGATGAATCCACCAACCGCATCACCTATCGCCTTGACCGTACCCTTGTTGTAGCAGTTCTTGGCGACAAGCATCTTCCCTTTAGCGACCCTCACAGCACCTGCGAGACCTCCGACGTTACCGTTACCTTTTTTGTCCGCTCCGTTTGTGAATATTATGTCGCCAGCGTTGTAACAGTCCTCATAGTAGCCACACGCATAACCCGCGATACCTCCGAGACCGGCGAAATTTGTCTTGCCGCCACCGAAGTCCGCTTTGATGTTTCCGGTGTTGTATGTCCTGTACATCTTGACTCCCGCACCGTCCGACTTTCCGAGAATGCCTCCGAACCAAGCGTTCCCGAGGCCGATCTTGTTGGTGCTGATCGTGACATCGGACTCGTTCGAGCAATCGTAGATCTCAAGTCCGTCATTGTCCCACACGTCCGCGATGAGACCTCCGAAGAACATCACCGCGACGAGGGAGAAGTTTCCACGCACATGGCAGTTCCTGTAGGTTCCTCCGGCTGTCTCATCCCCGACCAGTCCACCGATCATCGTTCCCTGACGGGTGTTCCCGATCTGTGTCTGAGTGTATTTCACGGTAGAGATGACGTTCTCGAACGTGGCACCGTTGCTGTAGGCGGCGATGCCGCCGGCTCTGTCGTTACCATCCGTGATGTTGAATGTTCCGGCGATCTTGAGGTTCTTGACGGCACCGTCGCCTTTGACGGTCTGGAATATTCCCGCATCACCGGAATTGGATTCGATCCTGTAGGTGATTGTGTGATTCGCCCCGTTGAACACTCCGGAGAACCCAGCATTGACATAGAGGGATTTAGGTGTTCCGGTGAGGTCTATGTCAGAGTTGACGATGACCTCGCCTCCATCCTTCCAAAGCGAGCAGTCACCGCCTTTCATGTAAGCCTCGGCGAAAGCAAGGAAATCATCGGCATCATTGATTCCGAGCATGGACACCGGCAGTTCCAACTCTCCGGTCTCTCCGGTGTCTGAAGTCAGATCGAAACGCACTGTTCCGGATCCGGTGAAGCCTTCAGCGGTGGCAGACGGCGCGGTCACAGTCAACGTGGCCTCGTTGTCGCCCTTCTGCAGATCGACATTCCATCCGGCAGGAACATTGGTGATCGTCACCTTGTCGATGTTGGCATATTCAACGGACTTCATCGTGCTTGTGGAGCCGTGCGCGACTCTTTCCAGTCTATCCGCCTCGAATTTGAGAACAGGAGCCGACGCAAGAACCTGCACGCTGAACGAAACCGGGCTTCCCAATGTCCCTCTCTTGCTGACAGGGGTGACCGTGATTGTGCCTTCATGCTCGGCGGTCTCGTCCTTCAAGGCCGGAGCGGTGATGTCAACCTTGCAGCCTTCCCTGTCAAAGACGACCGTCCAACCTTTAGGAGCTGCGCTTTCAATGCTCCAGACATTTGAGAGCGAGGCCGGAATATTCATTGTCTGGGCATATTTCATGTTCAGCCCTTCCGCCACTCCATCAAGAGTGAACTCTACCGAGGCATCAGTCACCGAGACATTGATTGAGCGGGTCAATGTCCTTCTGTCGTAAGAGGTTACATCTATCTTGACCACACCGTTCTCCGCAGCCGAAGTGTTGTCTCCGGCAGGAGACGAGATGTGTATCTTCTTCTCTGTCGCCGCAAAATAGGCGTCCCATCCGGCAGGAGTCGTGAACTCCACCTTCGAGACTCCTTCCGAGCTGACAGGGAATGCTCTGGCCTCTTCGTAGAAAAAAGTCTGGGTTCCACCAAGCTCCGTGCCGGCGTCACCTTTGATGTCGAAAGTGAAAACCTCCTCGACCTCCTTGTCGCATCCGACCGCCATGGCCAAGGCCAGAGAGACAGTCGTTAATATTTTCATATAATTCATTTTCATTGTTATTAATATCCTGGGTTCTGTACTAGATTCTTATTCTTGTTAAGCTCGCTCTGAGGAATGGCAAGCCAGTAGTTCTTTTTGTCGAACTGTCTCTTGGCCTGCTGCTCGGCCTCCACAACCCTGTAGAAATCATCCTGAGTCTTTCCGCTGACATTCCAGGCCTTAGGCTGTCTGTTCAGCAGGTCCTCGGCCTCTTTCCATCTGCGGATGTCATGATAGCGCCGTCCCTCGAACATGAACTCTATCGAGCGTTCCTGATGGAGAACCTTGCGCAGATCGTCTCCGGTAGGGATTCCGCCGACAATCGCCCATGAATCCTCGAACTTAGGAAGTCCGCACCGTGTCCTTACCTTGTTCAGATAGAGAAGACTTGTGGAGCTGAGGCTTCCGTTATATTCAAAGTCGGCCTCCGCATAGTTCAGGTAGAGTTCCGCCAGACGGAGGTACGGGTATGAGTAGGGAATGGCGTTCTTGGTCTTCTTCTCGTAGTCGTAGTAACTGCTTTTACGCACCCACTTCTGGCAGAAATAGCCGGTGCAGCTCTGGTACTCGGTGGTCGGTGAAATCCATCCGTGAAGTTCGCCGCCTCTCGCGTGGAGGGTGATCTCCTTGCTCTCGATCTGGAACTGTCCTCTGTCGTAGCCGACCGATGCGTAGAAACGAGGATCCCTGTCTCTGTGAAGGAGTACCGTGCTGTCGCCTGGAGCCACACTGTACAGATCCCTGTCCTTGGTGAGCGGATCCACATCCATCGGCAGACCGTTCTTGGAGTAGTACATCTCCACGGCCTCCATGGTCGGCACGAGTGTAGCCTGCCAGCTCATCTGGTCATTCTGCACGGCGCGTGGAGTGGAGCAAAGCTGGAGGTTCCAGATTTCTGTCTTGTCGCCTTTGGCCATAAGATATTCCTGGCCGTTCCAGTCTTCCTCCGTGAATGCATTGTAGTAATTATCCTTCCCTTGCGTCTGGATGTCTGATCCCGGCTTCTGGTTTGTGGTGTAAAGGGAGTAGTTCTTTTCCGCTTCGATGATGGCTTCCTGACTGGCATCCATGGCACGTTTCCATTTTTCCCTGTCGCTGACAGTGCTGACAAGCTGTGTCCCGTCCGGATTCTTGAAGTCAACCATGTCCGGATTGCCGTTCACAAGCGGAGACGCGGCCCAAAGGAACAGTCTGGCCTTGTAGGCAAGTGCCGTGGCTTTGGACGGAGTCCCCCATTCCTGTTCGATCACAGACTCCGGAAGCAGTCCGGCCGCCTTGTCGTAGCACTCAGCGATGAAGTCAACGCACTCATCAACAGGTCTTCTGCTCGGGAACATCTCGTTCTTATCATCGGTGTCGAAAGGAATGAACCTCTTGATCAGCACCGTCGGCCCGTAGTAGTCGAGCAACGTCTGGTGGTAGTAGCCGATCATGAACCATGCCTCGCCCTCGTACCTTGAGGCGGCCGATGCGTCCAACCCTTTGACGTTATGAATATTGTCGATGAAGTAATACGCGTACCGGATGCCTCTGAAAAGATCATAGTTGGTTCCGTTCGTCCTTGCTACCGGAGCCCAGTAGCCAAAATATGTCTGGCTTGGATTCTCCTCATTGTAATGAAGACTTTTACCGGGGAACCAGTAGGAGGTGCTTCGCGGGCCTGACATGAAGTCGTCTCCGGCGAACTGGTCCGGTGATTTCGTATAAGAGAAGAGTACCGGCATGTACTGCATCATGTTGAAGCGGAATTTCTTCGCTTCGGCCGGTGTCTTCCAGATGTCGTTCTCGGTGGCCTTGCTCTTCGGGACAACATCCAGATAGTCGCAGGAGGTGTAGCCCAGCGTGAGCGCGGCGAATAATATCAATTGTATTTTTCTCATGACGTCAAATGTTAGTAGTTGAACTGGATGCCGATGTTGAATGTCCTCTGGAGAGGATAGGTGAGACCGTTGCCGGAGCCTTTCTCAGGATCCCAGTACTTGAACTTGGAGAAAGTGAGAAGGTTGGTGCCGGAAAGGTAAACCCTCATCATCTTCCAGGTGTAGCCAATCTCGGCTGTCTTAAGCCTGAGGAACGCCGCATTGCGAAGGTACAGGGTGCTGTTCACAGTGTTGTTCACATTCCATCTGTCGGACAGCCTTGGATAGGAAGCGTTTGGATTCGGGTTGCTTTCAGACCAGTGATCCTCCGCATGGTACATCATGAGACCGTTGCCCGGGTCCGTGGCCGTTGAGAACGGATGGTTGTCGTACATGAGCAGAGACCGTCTTCCAAGCCCCTGGAAGAATGCGGACACATCGAAAGACTTGTACTGGAGCGAGAATCCGAAACCGTACGAGAGTTCAGGGGTGGTTGTCTTGTCTATCCACATCTGGTCATCGTCATCGATCTTGCCGTCATTGTTCAGGTCTTTGTACTTCGCGTCACCGGCCATCAGAGGATAGAGGGTGGCGAGAGAGGACTGGTCAGGAGAGTTCCGGATGTCCTCGTCGTCCTCGAAATACCTGTCGAAGACATACATCTTCATGCTGTTGATGGAATGACCTTTCTTGTACTGATAATCATATTCATAAGAAGGCTCGTCCATGAATTCTATCTCATTGTGCGCATAGGTCAGCGATCCTCTCAGGGAAAGGATCAGCCCATTGGAGAAAGCCTTGTTATAGTCCAGCGAGGCATCGATTCCGCTGTTGTCAACCTTGCCGATGTTACCCCAAGGCGTGATGCCGGAAAGGCCGAATGAAGACGGCAGAGACTGCCTTTGCATGAATATTCCGCTACGTTTCTCATAGAAGTAGTCCACTATGAGGTTGAGCTGCCTGAAGAGTCCAAGCTCCACTCCGATGTCCAGTTTCCTGGACGTCTCCCATGTGGCTGTGGCGTTGCCGTAGGTCGAGATCTTCGGGCCACTCTGCCCGTTCAGGCTTGGTCCAAGGGCTATTCCATAACTTGAGTTCATGTTGACTGTTGAAAGGTAAGGGAATCTGTCCGCCGTGCTGGAAGATATCACATCGTTGCCGACAAGTCCGTAGGAAGCCCTGAATTTAAGCAGGTTGACTTTGTCTTTGAGGGTTCTCCAATATGGCTCGTTGGAGATCACCCAACCCGCCGCGATGGACGGGAAGAAGCCGAAGCGGTTCCCTTTCGCGAAGTTTTCCGATCCGTTGTAGCCGAAATTGCCTTCGATCATGTAACGCTTGTCATAATCGTAGGTGATTCTGCCTGCAAGACCTTGCTCACGGTATGGCAGGGAAGCATATTCATTGGCGGCCGCGATGTTCATGACCCTTTCTTTCTGGTGATAGAGGAAAGTCGCGCCGACGGTGTGCCTGAGGAATGTCCTGTTGTAGTCGATCTTGGCCTGGAATGACAGCTCGCGGAGTCCGTCATTCGCTCTTTTGGTGTCAAGGTAGGTGTTGCCCTGCTCCGTCTGGATCATGTCCAGAACATAGTTGCCGTTCTCGTCCACGCTAAAGTCGTGCACCCTGTAAAGGAATGGCTTCATGGAATGGCTCACGGCTGAATACACCCTGTTGTAGAATGTCGCCAATCCATAGGCACGGAGTCCCTTGGTGATGAAGCTGAGATCCTGATCCACCGAAAGAGCGGAGGTGAAATGTCCCCGGTATTGGTCCGAATAGCCCTTGCAGAGTTCGGCATAAGGATTTGTGCTGTAGCCGGTCGTCCAGCGAGGGGCTGTGCCGAAACGGACAAAAGTGTCATCCTCCTCGGAAGGCAGTACCGGAGCGAACTCGCATGGCATCGCTTTCAGGCTGTAGTTGAACAGCGTCTCCGTGCTTGTCACAGGAGTGTGCTGGAAATGAAGCTGGGTGTTCATTCTCAAGGACACTTTCGTGGTCGATGTCAGGAAGGCGTTGATGTTGGCCTGGAAAATGTATTTCTGGGAATTGATGTTCGTGTTGAAATCGGAGAAATCCGGCTTCTGGAGGATTCCGTTCTCATTGTGGGCAGCCACATTCATGAAGTAATCCACCTTCTTGCCTCCACCTGTCATGTTGATGTTGAAGTTCTGGTTGAAAGTCCTGTCCTTGAACAGAAGATTGTACCAGTCCACGTCCGGATAGGCGTACGGATTCACATGGTTCATGGTGTTCGTGATTTTCTCCTCGGAGTAGTAGGCATCCTTTCCTCTGGTCTGAAGAGCCTCGTTGAATGTGTTCATGAAGGTGACGGCATCGGCAGCTTTCGGAATTTTGGTGGCCTCGGAGGTACCGGTCTCGACCCTTACATTGATGGACATCCTCTCGGCGTTGCGTCCGCTCTTTGTCGTGATGATCATGACTCCGTTGGCTCCCCTTGAGCCGTAGAGAGAAGTCGCTGTGGCATCTTTAAGGATCGAGAAAGACTCGATGGTCTCAGGCGCTATGTTATTGAGCATCTGGGCTGTGACCTCTACACCGTCAACGATGTACAACGGGGATTGCCCGCTTCCGAATGTGGATATGCCACGGATCCAGAACGTAGCTCCGTCCGCCACACCCGGCTCTCCGGTGGACTGTACGGAGATCACTCCGGCAATCCTTCCCGCAAAAGAGGTGGAAAGGTTCGATGTGGACGCACGCAGCTCACTTGGCTTCACAGCCTGAACGGCTCCCACAAGACTCTCTCTCTTCTGCGTACCGAATCCTACAACCACCACATCGTCAAGAGTGTTGGCGACTTCGGACAGTGTTATGATCCGGATTTTGGACAACTCCTCCACAGTCAGTTCCTTCCTGTCATAGCCGATGCACTCGAAAGTCACCGTCACGGCTCCGTCCGGAAGCCGGAGGTCGAAGTTTCCGTCCACATCCGTCACCGTTCCGGTTGTCGTCCCGGCCACATAGACACCCACACCGACTATCGGCTGGTTGTCAGAGGATGAGATGACCGTCCCTTTGACGGATCTCACGTTTTCTTTACGGACAACGGAATTCTGGACCTTTGAGATTGTGACGTACTTCCCGTTGATGGAATAATGCATCGTCGGCCCAAGAATCTTGTCCAACACAGAAGTGATCGAAGCGTCCTTGAAGGATGCCGTCACCGGAATGGTCGTGTTGATCTCGTTGCTGTCGAAGATGAAATGATAACCCGTGCGGGCTTCCACCTCATCCAGGACGGCTCCTAATGTTGTAGAGGAAAAGTTCCCCGTGACCTTCTGCGCGCTCATCGCCGTTGGCAGCAAGAGACATAGCGCCAGAATGACGATAATAGGTTTGTGTCTCATGAATGTTACTGGTTATTGTTTTTGATTTATGTAATAGACTTTATTGCCCTTGCGGATGCTTATAGGAAGGATGTCGGACAGGACTTTAAGGATCGTGTCCACAGAGTCATCCTTGCTGAAAGACACGCGGATGGTCCTGTCACCCAAGGACTTGTCCTCAAGGATCAAGTGGGTGTCATACTCCCTTTCGAGCCGTTTCAGAAGTGATGAGAAAGGAATATTGCTGTACTTGATTATCCCGGAGGTCCATCCGCAGTAGTCTCTGACATCCACCGCTTCCTTTGTGAGTCCCTTGTCCCCGATCGTGACCAATTCTCCCGGTGACACGAGAGTCTCTTTCTCTCCGGTCTTGAACAGAATTGAACCTTCCACCAACGCCGTGAACGCCTCACCATCCTGCTCGTAGGCGGAAATGTCGAACTTTGTTCCCAGGACCGTGACAGTGCATTTGCTCGTATTCACGTTAAAAGGCCTCTCCTTGTCATGAGCGACCTCGAAATAACCCTCTCCAGAAAGGAAGATGTCCCTGGTTCTTTTGTTGAACTCCGATGTGTAGCTCAGCCTTGACCCTGCGTTGAGCATCACCTTGGTTCCATCCGGCAAAGCTATGTCAGTCCTTCCACCCGCCGGGACATTCACGACATATTCTTGAACCGCCGCGGCAGGGATCGCCGGATCGGATTCCCCTGTGTGGATTCTGAACATCACCACGGCAATGACGACCGCCGCGGCAGAGACCGCGGACACAAAACGCCATGCCCGGCGTCTCTTATAGGACTTGATTGTGGCCTTGACATCCGCCAAGGACGCCAGCACCTCCTCTGAAGGCTTGTGAATCTGCTCCCAGAACTTTTCGTATTCACGAAACTCTTTCAATTCCTCGGGAGTGGCGGTTATCCTGTCATAAATCTCATTTATCTCTTCCTTGGTCGCCTTGCCCTCAAGGAAGCGGTCATATAACTTTCTGATTCTTGTTTCCATTCTGTAAAATCGGACTTGTTACATATTATATAACACAGAATGCAGGATTTACCTAACCTTCCCGGATGATTATTTATCCGCGTGGAGGCTAATTTCTTATGAATGAGAAGCTGTTTTGAATTGTTTGTTTGAAGGTTTGAGAGTGAAAAACTTCAGTTTCGACCGCTTCTTCCAAGGAAGATAGCGGTGCTATCTGACTGAAGAAGCGGGAAGAAAATGAAGATTTTTCACCTCAAAGAACATTTCAAACAATTCAAAACAGCTTCTGAATATATAAACGTACCTTACTCCCCCTGAGAACCGGCAGGAGTACATTCTTTTATGAAAATGGAAATCAGTCGGTTAACCTCCACGGCTGCCTTATCATTATCATTTCTTCTCCAAAGCGCTGAGGAAGAACTCTTTCTGCGGAGAGTCCGAAGCTGAGATGCGGCCTTTCAGACGCCAGACACGGTTGTAGATGACACTTTTTTCCTTGCCCATCAAGGCCGAGATTGTCGTGCTGGAGAACCCGGCGGCCGTGAAACAGAACAACAGGAAGTCGTCCTCTTTCCAAGACGGAAAATCGCCACGGAGACGCGACATCACGCTGTCCATCGTCTGATCCAGCATGGCCTCCAGCCCTCTTTGCGTCTTCTTGTCACTGCGCAGACCTTCGACGATGGATTTCACCTCCTTGAGGATCTTCGGCTGCAAGTTGTCCGTGCCTTCATAGACATAGTACTGCTCGCAAAGACGTTCAAGGACGTTGAAGCGGTCGATGTCTTTCAGTCCGGCCTTGCTGACCGGCCTTGAGAGACGGGCCTGAAGGTCTTCTGCGATATTCATAAACTTCTCCGTCTCAAGTCGTTCCGCTTCAAGTTTACGCCGTGCCTCCGCTTTGCGTACAAAATAGACAGCGGACACGGCTGCGAGTGCCAGCAACGCGCCAAGGGCCAGAACCCAAAGTTTCAGACGAGCCGCATGGAGCCTCTCCCTGTCAGCCTCGGCCTGTCCTTGAATATAATCCCTCTGGCTTGCGGCCACAGCCTCGGAAAGAGCGGCCGACTGGGTCCGGTTGGCATATTCCATAACTTTTTCAAGGGATGCGAGAGCCTTCTTTGAATCTCCGCCACGGGAGGAAATCTGATATTCACGGAAATTCACATCAGCGATTTCCGCATCGGTCTCAGCTGTGGCACGGGCTTCCAAGAGCCACCGTTGGGATTCGGAAGACTTTCCCGCGACAGAATAGGCATAGGCCAGGATTCCTTTGTCGGAGGACGAGAGAGGGAAATCGAGATCCCGCGCCGCGCGGCTCAGAAGATCAATCGCAAGCGCCGGATCCAAGGTGTCCTTACTCATCGCAAGAGCGGCATAGGACTCAAGGCAGCGCGCCTCCAGAAGAGTGTCCCGCATCTCGTGGGCATCGAAAAGGACGCTTTTGAATATGTCCTCGGCGGCTCCGTACCGCCCCAGTCCGGATTCCGCCTGACCTATCTCCAACAATGCCTGTTGGGACTCGCGCTGAAAACCGGCCACCTTGAATGCCTCGGCGGAGCGCGCGAGGTACATCATCTCGTCCGTGGAGTTGCCGGAAGCGTTGCATGTGTGCGCCATGTCGTAGCATATCCGGGCCACACGCAGGGTATCCGCGGCCTTGACTGAATATTCAAGAGCCTTGATGTAGGTGACTATCGCGGCTGGAAAATCCCCGTCATTGAACTGGTTGCGTCCGAGGCAGTAAAACGCCCTCCCCTTCTGGCCATCATCGCCTCGCCTGTCGAACCAGTCCGCCATCTTCCTCACATCCTTTGTCTCCAAGGTGTTGACGTAGCCAAGCCCCTGCTCGACCTCATCCAAAGCCTTGTCCATCTGGCTGAACAGTCCGGTGTCGCATGAAGACAGTGCCACAATGCAGGCGACAGTGATAATCAGGTAACTTGCTGGTTTCATCGGAAATGGTATTTGAATATCGGGATCAGGCGCATCAGGGTCAATCATTCCATCCCTGCGCCAGGATCGGATGCTCCAGACCATCCGGAGAAACCAGAACGGAGCCGACCTCCGGCTGGGCCAGATGGCCTATTATGTCGAAAGTCTGGAAGTCGCGGCGGAACTTCTCGGCGGACAGAATCGGAATCGTGAACAATAGCCTGAAGTCATCACCTCCGTTCATGGCGGCGGAGACAGGATCGATGTCCAGTTCCTTGCCGGAAGAGAAGCTGTTGCCCTCGAAAGGAATCTTGTCGGCGTAGATCTTCACGCCCAAGCCTGACTCACGGGCCAGTCTCTTTACCGCGTCCGAAAGGCCGTGGGAGACCAGATAACCGTGTGACGGGTAAATCTGAGCGTCCTCCAGCCTGGTGACGATCGAGGCGCTGAGTTCCGGCTTGAGATAGCTCCCGATCAGCATCTTGTATTTCTCAAGCTGAGGCTGGACGGAATCATCCTTGGTCTTGTCGAACCCACGTTTCTCCCGTTCCAGAATCTGCTGGCCGAGGAAAGCCGCGCCGAGACTTCCTGACACGCAGACGAGATCCATGCTTCTGGCCTTTACCGTGCGTCCCTTCGTCAACTTGAATTCCTCCCCGATTGCCGAGACACTGATTGTCAACCCGTTCGGTGACGGAACCAAATCCAGGTCAACCGCCGAGAATCCGTGTTCCTTGGCGGCTGTCACGACTCCGAGCCAAAGATCCTTGATGTGGCTGAAATCCAGTTTGGCGGAGACGCCTAACCTTACGGACAACAGCCGTGGGTGCGACATGGATGCATATATTTCCCCGGCCACGGCCACAACAGACTTGTAGCCAAGATGTTTAAGAGGGAAATATGTCAGGTCGAAATCCATCCCTTCCACAAAAAGCCTTGAGGCGGAAGATAAAAAACTCCCGGCCGCCGGCTCAAAACCAATTTTTCCCTGTCGAGAGAAACCACTACCCTCGAAAAGCAGGTCGATAGCCTGCGTTTTGCCATATTCATTAAATGTCTTTTCCGCCATGATCGGTAATATTTCAAATGATGGTTAATAACACGGTGAACCAATTATTTTCTTCTCCGATTTATCTTTAGGCAAAATTAGCACAATTTGTTAAATTTGTAGTCCACATATTTTCTTATGAATATAATAATTAGAGATAATGTTATGAAAAAAGTGATTCTTGCCCTCATGGCAGCCCTGATGGTTCTGCCGTTCAGCGTGGCAGCAAAAAAAAGAAAACCTGCCGACATCAATGTGATTTCCTACAACATCCGTGTCGGGACAGCCAAGGATGGCACCAATTCATGGGAATACCGTTACCCGGTTTCCGCGATGATGATCATGGACCAGAAACCGGACATATTCGGACTCCAGGAAGCCCTGGATTTCCAATTCAAGTACCTTGAGGAATATTGCCCCGACTACAAAGGCATCGGAGTAGGCCGCGAGGACGGGAAGCACAAAGGCGAGCACATGGCCATATTCTACAACAAGAAGACTGTCAAGCTGATCAAATGGGGAACGTTCTGGCTTTCTGAGACTCCGGAAGAACCCTCAATGGGTTGGGACGCGGCATGTTTCCGTTCCGCGACCTGGGCGCTGATGAAGGACAAGGCCAGCGGCAAGAAGTTCTACTACGTCAACACTCATCTTGACCACATCGGTTGGGAGGCGCGCAGAAACGGACTCAAGCTCATTGTGGACAGGATCGCGAGCATCAATCCGGAAAACTACCCGATGATCCTCACAGGAGACTTCAACATGAGGATTGACCGGCCTGAGTTCGATGACCTCAAGAAGGTCATGCAAAACGCGCGCGAGGTGGCCGTCAAGACAGACCATCACAACACCTACAACGGGTGGGGCAAGGCTCCGGCGGACGAGATCATCGACTACATCTGGTTCAAGGGATTCAGCAGCTGCACTGAATATCAAACCATCACAAAGCCGTATATGGAAAGGACCTTCGTTTCTGACCACTATCCTATCAAGGCCACACTAATTTTTTAATGCCAATCGTTCCGCAAGAACATGAATATATTCAAAATGAAGAAGTTGATCACTATCACCGTGGCCGCCGCGCTGGCGGTTCCGGTTTTTGCCCAGGGAGCCTTGAAGCAGGATTCTCCTGAGCGTCACGGGATGAATCCGGAGAAACTCGCCCAAGTTGACAGAGTCATCAACGAAGCGATAACGGCCAAAGAGATTCCCGGAGCCGTGCTCTCTGTCGTCAGGGGGAACGACATCGTTTATCTGAAGGCCTACGGCAACAAGTCCGTGGTGCCGACGGTGGAGCCGATGACGACCGAAACGCTCTTCGACCTCGCCTCCGTCAGCAAATGCGTGGGCACGACGCTCGCCTTCATGCAGTTGATCGAGAACGGGTACGTACGCCTCACCGACAATGTGGACAGGTATATTCCCGACTTCAAGCCTTGGACCGACCCGGAAAGCGGCGAGACTGTGGACATCACGGTAAGGGATCTTCTGTCACACTCTTCCGGACTGACGCCTTACATCAACGCCGACACATTCGTCAAGGAATATGGCGGAAACAATCCAGAGAAGATGGAGTGGTACATCGCCACCAAGGTCAAGAGAAACTTCCGTCCCGGCACCGATTTCATGTACAGCTGCCTGAACTTCGTCACACTGCAACGGATCCTGGAAAGAGTCACCGGAGAAAAGCTTTATGAATATGCCCAAAAACATGTCTTCGATGTCCTCGGACTGACGCACACCTGCTATTTCCCGTTGATTTACACCCCCGCGGCCAGCAATTCCGCAGAATTGGCCGGGCTCTGCGCTCCGACAGAGGTACAGGCTGACGGTAAGCCGTTGGTGGCACAGGTTCACGACCCGATGGCCCGCAGGATAATGGGTGGTAATTCAGGCAACGCCGGAGTGTTCTCCAACGCCGAGGATCTCTCCGTCATCTGCTCCGCCATCATGAACGGTGGTGTCCTCGTGGACAAAAAGGGCAGGATCCTGGAATCCACAAGAATACTCAGCCCTCTGACAGTCAGGCTGATGGCCACAATCCCTCCACAGAACGATCCTTCAGTGGGCCGGGCCTTAGGCTGGGACAAGAAGAGCTCGCACAGCGGTCCACGCGGCGACCTTTTCAACCCTGAGACCACTATCATGCACACAGGCTACACCGGCACATCCATCGTGATCGACACCGAGACCAAGACAGCCATAATCCTGCTGACCCACCGCGTACATCCTGAAGACAAAGGCGGCGTGGGCCGTCTCCGCGCCCTCGTGGCCAACATCGTGGCCGGCTCCATCATTCAGAACGACTGAATATGACCGTTCACCGTCTCATAGGATCACCGCTTGCCGCCATCATCTTTTTGGTGACGGCAGGCACTGTCTCCGCCCAGACCCAGAAAGAACTTCTGGATGAGTTGGACAGAACGATTGAGGAGGCGGAATCCTATGTCTCGGCAAAAGAGTTACGCATAAAGACCATCGAAAACACTCTCCACTCACGTGGAGTCTCTCCTGAAAGACAGTACCGGATCTACGGTGAACTGTTCGATGAGTATCAGCCTTTTAATTATGGCAAGGCAGTAGAGACTCTTGATAAACAGATGGAGATAGCCATGCTTCTTGGCGACAAGAGCAAGCTGAATGATGTCTATCTCAAGGAAGCGATGCTGAACACGGCCGCCGGAGAGTTTCTGGAGGCCAGGAATGATCTGGCGCGGGTTGACACGACCATATTCACAAAAGAGCAGGAAATCGCTTACTGCAATGTCCAGCAACGGTTCTGGTTCGATTATGACGAGAACCTGAAAGGTGCTGACAAATCCATGCTTAGAAAAGTGGCGTATTACCGTGAGCGCCTGCTTGCCTTGGCGGACCCTTCGAGCAGCCTGAGCCGTTATGTGACAGTACGCAAGTACATCGATGAGAAGTACTTCGCCCAGGCGGACTTCATCAACAGGCACTCGCTCTCAAGAATGGATCCCGCAAGCCACGACTATGCTAACCTGGCATATTTCCAGGCAAGGATCTGCGAGAGCCTCAACCGCCGGGAGGAGATGAAGAACTGGTTCATCCGCTCCGCTATGGCGGACATCAAGACCGCCACCAAGGACAATGCCTCGCTGTTCAGTTTGGCGGACGCCCTGTTCAAGGACGGAGACTACGCGAGGGCTTTCAAATATTCAAGTTTCTCCCTTGAGGACGCGATCGCCTTCGACGCCAAACTGCGCCAATGGCAGATCTCCGCGATTCTTCCAGCCGTGCAGAAAAGCTACACGGACATCCAGCAGACCCATCAGAAAAAGACAAGTAATATGCTTGTGGCGATGTATGTGCTGGTGTTCCTGCTTTTAGGCGGCTCATTCGCATTGTTCAGGCTCTACCGGCGACAGATAGAATACAGCCGGAGAATCTCCGAGATGAACAAGGAGATCAAACAGAGTTCCGACACCCTGGCCGATTTCAACAAACGGCTCAAGAAGATGAACCGCGAGCTCAAGGAAGCCAACGCGGCGAAAGAGGAATATATCGGGCTGTTCCTCAGCATGTGCTCGAACTACATCGACAAGATGAAGGCCTATCAAAGCGGAGTGCGTAAACTGGCCTTGGCCGGCAATCTGGACAAGTTGATCGCCGAGACATCCTCGCCAAACAATGTCGAGAAGGAATTGAAGGAATTCTACAACATGTTCGACCAGGCGTTCCTGAAACTTTACCCGAAATTCGTGGAGCAGTTCAACGGACTTCTCCGTGAGGATGCGAGAATCGAACTCAAAAAGGGCAAGCTGCTGAACACCGAACTGCGGATCTTCGCCCTGATCCGGCTCGGAATCACCCAGTCATCCGACATCGCCTCCATGCTCCGTTACTCAGTCAACACCATCTACAACTACAGGGCTCAGATCAAGAATTCCGCCATCGGAGACAGGGACGATTTTGAGGAGAGAATCAAGGAAATCGGGAATTAAGTGGATGTATAATCAGGTGTTTTCGTACCAAGACAGCCACTAAATCCACTTTTCCATGACTATACATTTTTGCATAAATCACTAATAATCAATAGCTAATTCCAAACTATCCTTTAACATACTTCCACTTAAAATATTTTAAAACGTTTAAAGGCTTTTATAAAATCCACTATTTTCACCTTTTCTAAACCAAGAACATACTGATTAACAATTATTTAACTATTCAACAATTCTCTTCTCCCCCCTTTTTTCCTCTGAGATTTTTTATTTCTGATTCTCCTTGATATTTTTGTGGTGGAAAACCGCATAAAAAGCGTTATTACTATTAACATTATAAATACAAACCACAGAAACAATGAACATCAAAAGTCTAAAACAGATCGTTTTGACAGTCATCTGTCTTCTTGGGATCGGATCCGCGACCGCATGGTCACAATCCATCCATGTAAAAGGTACCGTCCTTGACGAGAACGGTGCAGGTTTCATTGGAGCCGGGGTCGTTCAGAAAGGTACCACGAACGGTACTATGACCGATGCCAACGGTAACTTCGAGATCAATGTCCCGCAAGGTGCCATCCTCCAGTTCTCTTTCATCAGCTATGTTCCGCAGGAGCTTCCGGCCACGCAGAACATGAAGGTGACCCTCGTTCCTGACACACAGACCATCGAAGAGACGATCGTGATCGGTTACGGCGTTCAGAAAAAGAGCGTTGTCACCGCCGCCATCTCCAGCATCACCGCCGATGACCTCAAGATCCAGTCCCAGACAAGGGTTGACAATATGCTCCAGGGTATGTCCTCCGGAGTGCTCGTCACCCAAGGATCCGGATCTCCTGACGCTGGAGCGCAGGTCAGAGTCAGAGGTGTCGGAACAATCCACAATTCTGACCCGCTTTATATAGTGGATGGTATGCCGGCCGGCAGCATCGACTTCATCAACCCTAACGACATCGAGCGCATCGAGGTTCTGAAGGATGCCGCCTCCGGAGCCGTCTATGGAGCCCGCGCGGCCAACGGTGTCATCCTTGTCACCACAAAGAAGGGCAAGGAAGGCAAGACGCACGTAAGCTACGACTTCTCCTACGGTCTCCAGAACCCTTGGAGGAAGCCTGCCGTCCTGAACGCCACTGAATATGCGATTATGATGAACGAGGGTATGCTCAACGATGGCAAGGCCCCGATCTATGACGATCCATATTCATTGGGAGAGGGAACGGACTGGGTTGACGCGATATTCGACAAGAACTCGCCTATCGTGAAGCACGATGTCAACGTGTCCGGTGGAAACGGAAAGGTTGACTACAGCATTTCCGGTGGCTACCTTTCCAACAAGGGTACGATCGGAGGAAGTTTCGGCCGCTCCTATTATAACAGGGTGACCCTCAGGGAGAATGTAGGTGTCGTGATCTTCGACAAGACCGAGGAGCGTAACTGGCTGAACAAGCTTACGTTCCGCAACCAAATCTCCTATGCGCACATCCGTTCCGCGTCCATCTCCACGAACTCCGAGTTTGGATCGCCTCTCGGCTCAGCCCTCGGAATGTCCCCTCTGGATCCAATCTACGCCGACGCGCAGGCTGAGGAGAAGTACAAGACCCTCTATCCGGAAGGCTATCCTTACATCATAAGGAACTCCGCCGGTGTGCCTTACTTTATCGCGGACGCAGGCGTTTACAACGAGCAGGCGAACCCTATCGCTATGCTTGATATGCCGGGCGGACGCAGCAGCTCCGACAAGATCGTCGCCGGACTGAACACCGAGCTGAACCTCTTCGACGGACTCAAGTTCAGGAACTCCGTTTCTCTGGATCTCGCCTACGTTTATGGCCACAGCTACAGCAAGGAATATTTCCTCACATCCAAGTCCTACAAGTACGACACGATCACCGAGAAGGAAACCTACGACAAGGACGGCAACGTGAGCGTGACCGAAAAGATCAACTACGGCTCAAGCGCCTCACAGACAATGAATAGGTACTACACCTGGCAGGTCGAGAACGTCCTCGCCTACGACAAGGCCTTCGGAAGGCACACGGTCAACGCCGTGCTCGGACAGTCAGCCCTGCGCAGCACTTCCGCCAACCTCGGCGCGAGCGCTAACGGTCTGATGTACCCTTACGACACCTGGAAGATCACCGTGAACAACACCCTCGGAAAGCAGGAGAACGGTGACCGCAACGGATGGGGCAGTTGGAACTCAATCCCTTACAGCCTTATCTCCTACTTCGGCCGTGTCTCCTACAACTTCGACGAGCGCTATATGGCCGAGGTTACCGTAAGACGTGACGCGTCCAGTCGCTTCGGTCCAAGCAACAAATGGGGAACATTCCCTTCATTCAGTTTGGGTTGGAACGCCAAGAACGAGAGCTTCCTCAAGAATATTCATTGGCTCTCGACCGCCAAGCTCCGTGGCTCGTGGGGTATCAACGGTAACGACAACATCGGAGACTTCACCTATGCGGTATATTCAAGCTCAGGCAACAACTATGTGTTCGGAGCTGGCGGAAACGGCTCCGAGATGATCTCCACGGGAGTCAAGCCAAGCGGACTCGCCAATCCTAACGTGAAGTGGGAGCAGTCCATCCAGACCGACCTTGGTGTTGACCTCGGATTCTTCGGCAACAAGCTGACAGCCACGATCGACTACTATAATAAGAAGACCTCCGGAATGCTTCTGTCAATGCCGGTTCCTGCCTACGCCGGAGACTCGGCTCCTACAGGAAACCTCGGAGATATGGTCAACAGCGGTGTCGAGATCGACCTTGGCTACAGGGGATACATCAGCGACTTCAACTACGGAGTCAAGCTGAACGCCTCCTACAACCACAATGAGCTGACCTACCTTGGCGATGACGCCACCTTCATCGGATGCTCCAGCCACAAGCTCGGAACCCTGACCAGAGGCGAGGTTGGAAAGCCGTTCCCGTTCTTCTACGGATGGAAGACCGACGGAGTGTTCCAGAACGCCGCCGAAGTCGCTGCCTACACCAATTCGGAAGGAGCGCTTCTGCAACCTAACGCACAGGCCGGAGACTTCCGCTTCGTGGATGTCAACGGTGACGGTGTCATCAACGACGACGACCGCACAAAGATCGGCAAGGGAATTCCTGACTGGACCCTCGGCCTTTCACTCAACCTCGAATGGAAGGGATTCGATTTCAGCATGTTGCTTCAGGGACAGTTCGGAGTCCAGGCGTTCAACGTCTCACGCCGTACCGACCTCTACTACATCAACCTGCCTAAGAATATTCTCAACAGGTGGACCGGAGAGGGCACCACAAACAGCTACCCACGTTTCGCCTTCAGTTCAGCCAACGAGAATTACAGGGCCTCAGACTACTGGGTTGAGGACGCTTCCTTCGTAAGGGCAAGGAACATGCAGTTCGGCTACACCCTTCCTGCCAAACTGACCAAGCACGTGGCGATCTCCAGACTGAGACTCTACGTTCAGGCCGAGAACCTCTTCACCCTCACCAAGTACACGGGATGCGATCCTGAAGTGACGGGAGGTAACTCAGGCTACGGCACGGAGGTAGGTATCGACCGTGGTGTCTATCCGCAGAACAGAACATTCACATTCGGTGTAAATGTCAACTTCTAAAATGAGATTCGAGATGAAAAAGATATTTTTCGCGCTTTGCGCCCTTTCAATCCTGACCGTTTCTTCCTGCTCCGAGGACTTTGTCACTCCGGAACACAACGCATCCGAGCCGATGGATGAATATTTCAACACGGAAGCCCGTATATTCCAAGGACTTACAGCGGCGTATGACCCGCTTGAGTGGTACGACTATTTCTACCAGTACGATGCCCTGCACCTTGTCTATGACATTATGGGCGACGACATCAACGTCGGCGGCTCCAACGAGGGCGACCAGCCGATCCTTGTGAAGACACACTTCTACACAGCGACTTCGACCGATGTCTGCAACCAGATGTGGACAATCTCATATTCAGGAATCAACCGTTGCTGCGTGGTCCTGGAGAATGTGGACAATGTTCCAGGGATGAGCGATGAGACCAAGGCTCTCTACAAGGCAGAGGCCACCGTGCTCAAGGCGTTCTATTACAACGTCCTGTGGAAGCTTTGGGGAAATGTTCCTTACTACGATGAGAACCTGAAGTCCCCTTATTTCACCGAGCAGCTCGGTCACGACGCCGTTTATGAGAAGATCGTCACCAACCTTGAGAACGTGTTCGAGATGAACGTCCTTCCTATGAAGGCTTCAGCCGGCAATGAGGGGCGTGTGACCCTTGCGATGGCTTATATGCTTTACACAGAGGCGGTTCTGTACCAGAACGATGAGTCAAGATACCAGAAAGCCCTCGGGTTTATGAAAGAGATCAAGCAGTCCGGCAACTACCGTCTGGTCGATGACTTCGCCGGAATCTGGACCGAGTCAGGCGAATGGTGCGCCGAGTCCATCTGGGAAATCAACTACATATCAGAGGGTGGCGTGCGCTCTTGGGACGCGCCTATCGCTACCGGTGGCAACATATTCTCAGTCCTGACCGGAATCCCTTCACTCAAAGGAAGTTCCGACTTCATTGAAGGCTGGGGATTCGGCACTGTACGCAAGGCCGCTTACGATATGTACGATGAGACCGACATCCGCCGCGACGGTGGAATCCTCAACTTCGAGAAATACGCCGAGGAATCCGGAGCGTCCTACACCCCACGCTGGGAAGACAGCGGTTATTTCCTTCTCAAGTACATCGCCCGCGCCAACGGCAACCACGGCTACCTTGGTGACCCGAATATGAACCACGGCAACAACGAAAGGGTTTACCGCTACGCCGAGACCCTCCTCAACGCCGCCGAGCTCTCAGTCCTCCTTGGCCAGGATCCTTCTGAATATCTCAAGGAGATCCGCGACCGCGCGAAATGCCAGGACACCGGACTCACCCGCGATGACATCATCCAGGAGCGCCACAAGGAGTTTGTCGGAGAAGGCAAGCGTTACTGGGACCTCGTCCGCACCGGAATGGCCGCGTCAGTCCTCAAGGCTTCCAACCACGAGTTCCGCCAGAACGACTGGACCGAGTCCAAGAAATACTGGCCGATCCCTCAGACCGAGCTTGACAAGGATCCTAACCTCGTACAGAACAACTACTAATCTTGAATGAATATGAAGACAACATTGAAATATATCGCATTGTCGATGTCCGCCGCCCTTATGGCAGCCTGCTCGCCGGACTACATCACTCCGGATCAGGCGAAGCTTCCGCAAGCCGCTGACTTTGACGTGCAGGTGGAGGTTAACCAGGAGACCAACTACGTCACCTTCAATATGAACAACAACGGCATCGTGCCTGTCTGGATTGTCGGTGCCACAGATCCGATCGATAACGCGAACGGCTCGAAAGTGACCGGCAAGAACTACGCCTACACCGGGAACGGACTCCTGCTCCGTTTCCGTGACGAGGGCAAGCACACCGTCGAGGTCAAGGCCTACAACGCCCACGGAATCTCGGTCGGCTCGCAGATGGTGGAGTTCACTCTGAACAACACTTACCGTGATCCGTTCGACCCGGCACCTTACATCAAGGCGCTCAGCGACGGCTCCACCAAGACCTGGGAATGGAACCACACCGTGGCCGGGCACTTCGGATGCGGTCCGTTCGGCGGAACCGGAACCGAATGGTGGAGCGCCGGAGCCGAGGAGAAAAAGGACTGGAGCTTGTACGACGACAAGATCACCTTCGGAGCTGACGGTTCCTACATCTACGACCCGGGTGACGGCCAGCTTTACGTCAACGCCAATTCCGGAATCAAGTCTGACTATGCGACCGGAGAGGATTACCTTGTTCCTTGGGAGAAGACCACTGCGACATATTCAGTGGAAAGCAATTGGAACGACGCCGGAGTGGAGGAAATCTACATCACCCTTCCTAAGGGGACTCCGATGTCCTACGTCGCTGACCAGACAGAGCTTGACGATCCTCGTTACCTCGTCTTGGAGAGCAAGCCGGCGGATATGAAGAAATGCCTCAAGCTTGTGGCCAACCTCAAGACCTCAGGCAATCCGGACGGTATCGCTTGGCATTACGAGTTTGTCAAGGAAGGATCCGCCGGCGGAGATGTCACCGATCCTCTCTACGGCAAGACCAGCAAGACCTGGGTGCTTGATTCAGAGGCCAACGGACACCTCGGATGCGGCCCAGACCAGGCGAATGCCGCTGGATGGTGGGCTGCCGGTCCTAACGAGAAGGCCGGATTCGGTCTCTACGATGATGAGATCACCTTCTACGCTGACGGCAAGTACGTCTTCAACCCTGGCGCGGATGGCAAGATCTACATCAACAAAGATGTCACCGCGATTGGCCCTGGGACAACCCAGAGCGAGGACTACGACATCGACTGGACCGTTCAGGAATCCACCTACACACTCAACGGGGACGTTCTCACCTTCCCAGAAGGAGTTGTGATCGGTTATGTGGCGAACAACGAGTCAGTTACGAACCCGACCTACGTCATCACCGAGAACACGGAGGACAAGCTCGTCATCGTGGCGAACTTCAGCGGAATCTCCTGGCAGTACATCTACAAGCCGAAACCGGATGTGTTCGACGTTGACGGCCCAGGAAACTTCTGGAAGAGCGCAAGCGTAAGTATGACCTACTGGTACTCCCCTTCCGACTGGTCAGGCGGACTGAATCCAGAGACCGAAACTCTTGAGAACAACGGACTTAAAGTCGTCATCCCTGAGGGAATCGGCGGAAACGAATGGCAGGGCCAGACCGTGTTCCACACCGACATCCCGATGTCAGCGTCCAAGACCTATGACTTCTGCGTGACCGTGGAGGCTGACCAGGACATCCCTGCGATGACGTTCAAGCTCGCCTGGGAAGGCAACGACAATGATCACGAGGCGTTCTATGTCAATGATTTCACGGTCGAGGCAGGCGAACCAGCTACCTTCAAGATGGAAAGTGTCGTGCCTGACGTTGACTACGACAAAGTCGTTCTCTTCGTTGACCTTGGCAGATGCACAGCCGGAACGACAGTCACATTGACTAAGATCTGCATGCAGGAGCATAAATAGTTTTGCGGATATATTCATTTCTGAATGAAACGTTTATTGCAATATTTAGCGTTCGGGTTGCTGTCGCTTTCGGCGGCGGCAGCCCTTTCATCTTCGTCTTGCGGAGGAGCTTCATCCAATGATCCCGAAGTGGTTCCGGAACTCTCCACCGACAAGGAAGAACTGGCCGCTTCATACGAGGCCACTGAACTGACTGTCAACGTGACGGCCAACTGCGAATGGGGCGTGTCCTCCGGAGCTACCGACTGGTGTACGGTTTCCCCGAGCGGCGGGCTGTCCGGCAGCTCGACCGTAAAGGTTTCTCTCACAGAGAACTTCACGAGAGATGCCCGTGAGACCGTTCTGACCTTACGCTTCGGTTCGGCAAGAAAGACCATGAATGTGAAGCAGGAATGCAAGGAGGACGGAGTGAACATTCCGGCCGGCTACAAACTGGTCTGGCAGGACGAGTTCAACACAAGCGGCTCATCCACACCTGATTCCGACAAATGGTGGTACGAGACCGGAAGCAGTGGTTGGGGCAACAACGAGCTTCAGAACTATGTCGCTGACGGGATGTACAATGGCGTGAAGATCGCTGAGGTGTCAGATGGTACGCTCAAGATCACGGCCCGGAAGATCGGAGGCAAGGTCCAGTCTGTCAGGATGAACACCAAGGAATCCTGGACCTATGGCTATTTCGAGGCGCGGCTCAAACTCCCTAAGGGTAAGGGCACCTGGCCGGCGTTCTGGATGATGCCGAAGAACTATCATTCGTGGCCTGCGGACGGCGAGATCGACATTATGGAAGAGGTTGGCTACAATCCTGAATATGTCTCCTCAAGCATCCACTGCACGGCCTACAACCATCCTAAGAACACTCAGAAAACCCACGAGTTCCTTCTCAAGGGCGCGCAGTCAGAGTTCCATACCTACGCTCTGGAATGGACAGCCGAAAAGATGGACTTCATCTTTGACGGAGAGGTCCACCTGACGTTCAAGAATGACGGTAAGGGCAACTACGACACCTGGCCGTTCAACAATCCGTTCTACCTCAAGCTGAATCTGGCCTGGGGCGGCGACTGGGGCGGAGCGATGGGCGTTGATGAAAGCTGTCTGCCAGCCACTTACGAGATTGACTACGTGAGAGTGTTCCAAAAACAATAGCAAGATGAAGACATTGTCCAGACTCTCACTTATGTTCCTTGTTCTCCTTACCGTCTTTTCCTGCGGCAAGGAGAGTAAGGAGTCCGTGGCCGAGTTCCACTCCATCACTCCGGTTCAGTCCTCTGTCACAATGGATGACGACGGCAACGCCACCGTGGAGTTTATGGTGGACGAGCCGGGATATTCATTCAACTACAATGTCGGCAGTCCGGACTGCGCCGTGTCGCTGAGGCGTCAGGACGGAAGCGAGTCTGACATATTCAGAATTACAGGGATTTCGCCGACGGAGAGTGAGGGAACATATTCAGTGACAATCGCTGATCTTGGGGTCAGCGGCGACTGTGAGGAGAGCGTCCGGTTCGCGATGAGGCTGCCGCAGGGCACGATGGTATATTCCAAGCCGTTCATAATCAAGAGCAATGACTTCGACGGCAGGATAAAGGTCCGGACAGGGCTTCCGGTGGTTTACGTTGACACGGAAGACGAGAAGGAGGTCGTGTCCAAGGAGGACTATCTGAAAGCGGTCTTCAAGATAAACGGGATGGGCAGATTTGGTGATCTGGAAGAGGTGCCGTGCTCCGTCCGTGGACGTGGGAACACCACTTGGACCTGGCCCAAGAAGCCTTATCTGATCAAGTTTGACAAGAAGCAGTCCATCTTCGGGCTGCCTAAGCACAAACGGTGGATCCTTCTGGCCAACTTTATGGACAGGACACTGATGCGCAACCTGATAGCCTACAAAGTGGGTTCGATGACATCGCTGGACTGGACTCCGCACTGCCAGAGCGTGGAACTCGTGATGAACGGGAAGCACGTCGGCAACTATCTGCTGATCGAGCAGATCCGTGCGGACAGCAACCGTGTGCCTTGCGAGGACGGATTCCTTCTGGAATGCGACTTCCACTACGACAATGAGATCCAATGGATCCAAACGCCCGGAAAATGTATGCAGATGCATGACGGCATCCCTTTCGGAATAAAGTACCCGGACTACGATGATGGCCTCACCGGCCTGATGCTCAACGAAATCAAGGAATATGTCAGGACGGTTTCCGAGGTGATCTACGGCGAGAACTTCAAGGACGATTCTGAGGGCTATGCCAAATATCTGGATGTCAAGTCCTTCATTGACTATTGGATAGTTTTCGAGGTGATGATCAACCACGAATTAGGTAACCCGGGAAGCGTGTTCCTGCACAAGAGTGCGGACGGGAAGCTGACCGCCGGACCGATCTGGGATTTCGACTGGGGTGTGCTTTCCTACAATGTTTCCCCACAGGCCAGAAACGGTCTGGTAAACAGGGATTCCTTCTGGTACGCAAGGCTGTTCGATGATCCTGATTTCAAGGCCGCGGTCAAGTCCCGGTGGAATGAACTGCTTCCGCAACTGAAGACAATTCCTGCCTTCATCGATGAGATGGAGAAGACGCTTCAGACCTCGGCTGAGCTGAATTTCAAGATGTGGGATCCGGCAGAGGACGCATCGCAGAACGGTGGTGTGATTGTCAACGGAGACGAGAGGATGACGTACAACGCAGCCGTGGAGAGATTGAAAAAGATTTACGAAGAACGATTGGAAATAATAAGCAAGAATCTGTAAATGAAAATATTAAAGTACTTGATAATGACAGCGGCATCCGCCTTGGCAATCTGCGGCTGCTCTGAGAAAGACGAGACTGAAAAGAAAATCGACGACCTTCTTTCGCGGATGACCCTGCACGAGAAGATCGGTCAGATGAACCAGCTTTCCGGCGGAGACTGGCTGACCGAGGCCGCCGAGAAAGGCGAGGTAGGTTCCATCCTCAACTGTGTGGATCCGGCTGAGATAAACAGGATCCAGAAAGCCGCTGTCGAAAGAAGCCGGCTGGGGATTCCGATCCTTGTCAGCAGGGATGTCATACACGGCTTCAAGACCATATTCCCGATTCCGCTTGGACTCGCGGCCACTTTTGATCCGGAGTTGGTTGAGAGTGGCGCCCGTGTGGCAGCCGTCGAGGCCGCTTCCTGCGGAGTGAGATGGACATTCTCCCCGATGCTGGACATCTCAAGGGATCCACGCTGGGGCAGGATCGCCGAGAGTTCCGGAGAGGATCCGTACCTTGACGCCGTAATGGGCACCGCTATGGTTCGTGGCTATCAAGGCAATGGGGATTCAACCTCCATTGCCGCCTGCCTCAAGCATTTTGTAGGCTACGGGGCGACCGAAGGAGGCCGTGACTACAACACAGTCGAACTCTCCGAAAGGACTTTGCGCAATGTTTATTTCCCTGCGTTCCAGGCAGGTGTGGACGCCGGTGCGATGACCCTGATGACTTCGTTCAACACCATCGATGGAGTCCCTTCCACAGGCAACAAATGGCTGCTTCAGGACATATTGAGAGGAGAATGGGGATTCGACGGAATGATCGTGACCGACTGGAACTCTTCCGGCGAGATGATTATGCACGGATTCGCCAAGGATCTAAAGGACGCCACCGATCTGGCCGTCAACGCCGGAGTAGAGATGGATATGATGTCCTACGGCTACATATCCTTCATCGAGGAACTGGTCAAAGAAAAGAAAATCAGCGAGAAACAAATCGATGACGCTGTCAGAGACATCCTTCGCCTGAAGTTCCGCCTCGGGCTGTTCGACAATCCTTACGTCAAGGAGGAAGGCTCAGGAGATGTTCTCTACGCCCCGTCACATCTGGAGGCCGCCAAGCAAAGCGCCATTGAATCAGCCATCCTTCTGAAGAACGACAACGCGGCTCTTCCTTTGAAGGATGCCAAGACTCTGCTCGTGACCGGTCCTTTGGCCGACGCTCCTTACGAACAGATGGGCACTTGGGCCTTTGACGGGGACGAGACTCATTCCGTCACCCCTCTGGCAGCTCTCAAAAAGGATTACAACGTGATCTACGAACCGGGGACCGCCTTCAGCCGCGACAGAAGCATTGCAGGAATCGCTAAGGCAAAGGCCGCCGCGTCAAGGGCAGACGCCATCGTGGTGTTCGCCGGAGAAGAGGCGATCCTCTCAGGCGAGGCGCACTGCCTGTCCGACCTGAATCTTCAAGGTGCTCAAAGCGAGCTGATAGCGGCAATGCGGCAGACCGGCAAAAAGGTCATCGTGGTCGTGATGGCCGGCAGGCCTCTGACCATCGGCCGCGACCTGGAGAACTGTGACGCGATGCTTTATTCGTTCCATCCCGGCACAATGGGTGGCGAGGCGATCGCCGACCTCCTGAGCGGAAAGGCCGTTCCGTCCGGAAAGACTCCTGTCACCTTCCTAAAGACCGTCGGCCAGGCTCCGATGTACTACAACCACCTCAACACCGGCCGTCCGAACACCGGCACCGAGACCCTCCTGATGGACCTTCCTCTCAAAGCCGGCCAAACCTCCAACGGCTGCACCTCCTACTACCTCGACAGCGGCTACGGCCCGCTCTTCCCGTTCGGCTACGGCCTGAGCTACACCACCTTTGAATATTCCGACATAGCTCTCGACAGCCGTGAATATACCGCCGCCGACACGATCAAGGTCAAATTCACCCTGAAGAACAGCGGAGAATATGCCGGCATTGAGGTCGCACAGCTCTACGTTCGTGACCTCGTCGGATCCATCGCCCGCCCTGTCAAGGAACTCAAAGGTTTCCAAAGGGTTGCGTTGAACGTCGGCGAATCAAAGGTCGTAGATTTCTCGCTTCCTGTCTCCGCCCTCGCCTTCTGGAACATCAACAATGAATATATTGTCGAGCCCGGTGATTTCCAACTCTGGGTAGCCACCGACTCCGCCTCCGGCGAGCCTGTCGGATTCACTGTCAGATAGTCTGGAATCTATAGGTTTCTCAGGCAAATAGTCTTGTCATTTAGATTATGTCTTTGTTGGCCAATTACCACAAAGACATAATCTAATTCTTATCACCCACGGCACTAAAACCGGAATAATCGCATAGAATCTGTTTTGAGTTGTTTGAAATGTTCTTTGATGTGAAAAATCTTCAAAAACAGCTTCTTAGTCCTGTCTCAAAGTCTCAATCCTCTCCGGAGACAGCCCTGTGGCAATCCCGATCTGTTCAACCGGGATGCCTAACGACAGCATAGACTTAGCGACTTTCTCTATACCTTTCTCTATACCCTTCTCTATACCCTTCTCAACGCCTTCCGCCGTGCCTTGCTCGACACCGGCCTTAAAGCCTTTGCGGTAGCCCTGCTGCTCGGCACCTTTGATGTACGGGTGCATCTCTTTTTCTGTCATCATATCGCTGAAATAGTTGTCAATCTCCTGGTCGTCAAGGCCGCTGACACGCATAGCCCGTTCCAACCTCTCAAACTCAGCGTCTTTCTCCGACCTCGACTTCGCAAATATAGCGAAATTTCTGAATATCCGGCACCATCCCGCAACAGGACTGTCATATTCATCAGTATAACGCATTATCCTCGGCAACTCCAACAGGTAGAACGACATCCGGTCGCCGAACGGCTCGGCCGTCTCGACCTCACGCAGACTATAATGGTACAGGATTTTGTCCTCAGGCGAGTCCGGATGATCGTCCTCATAGTTCATTATACAGGGGCTGACCCTTTGAGTCAGCCCCTGCATGCATTTCAACCCCCAGTCACTCCGTGACAGCCCCTAAGGGGCATGGGGAAGGGATTCCCCAAACCCCTTCGGTCGCTTTGCTCCGAGTCTCGTGGCTTCTGTGCAAGGACATATTCCTCATCCCCGCGCTTCACCTGTCTGGTCACCAGCCTTGAACCATAAAAGAGCAGACGGTCGCGCTGGTCGAAACGCGAAGCCTTCTGCATCTCGACCAGAATCGTCCCGCCCGGTGTCCGGCAAAGAAGGTCGAAGAATATCCTCTTGTCCTGCGAAGACATCTCCGTCAGTTCAGTGTTCCGGAACTCAACCGACATGATATCCTCCTGAAGGATGTCATTGAGGAGCCGGACAAGCAGATCCGGGTGGCTCTGGAACAGATACTTGAACGCCCAGTCGCAGGTCAGGTCAAGATACTCCGGCGTGGCGAGCCGCTGCGCGTAGGCGTCCTTCTCCTCGTCGGTCATCCCGATGAACCGCCCGTCGTTCTCAATCAGCCTACGGCAGTGGCGGTAACGTTTAAGGTACTGCTCCTCCTCCGATGCCGCGTCCGGGCAGTCAGCGGCTTCCTGCCCATCCACGGTCTCTTGGTTAACACCCTCATGTTCAATGGTCTCTTGGTTAATGGTAGTCTGGTCATCGGCCTTCCGCCTGACGGCACATTTTCTCCCTGAAGTCCTCATAGTTGAAGTGAATCATGTCTGTTTGTCAAAATGTCCCGCGATTTCTCCCGGAACACGACCGCAAGTTAGGCATTCCTAATGAAAGGAAACAGAAAGAAACACATTCAATTCATAAAAAACAGAAATTTCTTGGTTTTTACCCCCGAAGAAACCACTCCTTGAGGCTTCATTGACACGGTCGCCACCTTCGGCAAAGTGCTTTAGCGTCGCCGTTGGCCTTTAGGAACTCCAAAAACCCTCGGGCAACGCATTGAGCCATATTCGTTCCCCAAGAGTGTTCCGCAACACTCTTGAGAGACATTTCAGCCCGAAAACGTTGCCCAAGCGCCCCCTCCCCGAAAGATCACCGAGAAGGATAAGACTCTCGACATCACCAAAGCACCGCCATTACTCGTTTCGGAGAATCGGCGGTGCCTTATTGCATTTAGAGGGCCCTGTTAGTTGTTCATTTTCTCTGCTTTCTTATAAACCTTTCGGATCTGTTTGCTCCTTGTCAGAAACAACAGTTTCCAGTCAGACTTGCTCAGAGCTTTTTCCGGATATGCAGAAATGACCTTGTCAACATCATTCTGGCAAAAGCCAATGCCTTTAAGAGAATCATTCTTCTCAATTCTGCAATCCCAACAAGAATCGTCCGGATTGATGTCTTTGGCGTAAGCGATTTTAGCTGCGATGGCAACTATTGAATCTCCACTTAACCTACCATTACAGTTGTCTTCCACAACTTTGCAGATATCGTCAAACGAAGTGCACCCGTCATAAATCGGATTGAAAGGGTATGACAACGAGTCCTTAAGTTTCTTTGCTTCTCCAGAAATATACTTCAGACCATAGAACTTATCCTTCTCAAAAGACCTTACACTCTTGTTGAAGTCCTCATTCTTCAAAAATTCCACACAGAACTTCTCTGCTTTTAAAATTGTTCCCATACGAATTTGAGTTATTGTACTATTCTTACCCCTACAGGCATCACGCTGCGAATCATCGAAATGGTTTCCTCATCGCATCCTGTCATTTGGATTGTTTTAAGACTATCACAGTTCTCGAACATATTCTCCACCTTAACTGTGCTTTTTATCGTCCATCCTGATAAATTTAGACTTTTCAGGCCAGAACAACCCGAAAACATTGATGACATGTTAGTAACGTTACTTGTGTCGAAATTTGACAGGTTTAGATATGGCAAGTTTGAGCAGTCGCTAAACATAGACGACATAAAAGTCACATTCTTTGTGTCAAAACTGGACAGATTCAAAGACTTCAGACTTGAGCAACCACTGAACATAGAACTCATTGATTTCACGGCCACGGTAGAAAAAACTGATAAGTCCAATGATTTAAGATTTGAACATCCTGCAAACATAGACGACATTCCTGTTACTTTTCCAGTATTAAAATTAGACAAATCCAAGGTTTCCAATTTTTCGCATCCATAAAACAGTAATCCCATATATGTCACGTTCTTCGTGTCAAAGTGAGAAAGGTCCAAAGACTTAAGGCTTGAACAGTTATAGAACATCCTATGCATACCAAAATCCGAAACACTCCTCGTGTCAAAGTGGGAAAGATCCAATGATTCAAGACTTGAACAACCTTCGAACATTTTACTCATGTCCGTAACATTTTCAGTGGAAAAGCCGGAAAGATTCAACGATTTAAGACTTGAGCAACGCTCGAACATGTCTCTCATGTTCGTTACCTTTCTCGTGTCAAAATTTGAGAGATCCAAAGAGGCAAGATTTTCACAACCGTAGAACATATACTGCATATCTGTCATATTATATGTACCGAAGTTAGACAAGTCCAAAGTCCTCAGTTCTGCACACTCTCTGAAAATCTCTCGAAAACCATCACCTCCACCTTTAACAATAACTTTAGATAAATCCAGAGCCGCTAATTTCTTACACTTGAAGAACGATATGAAATTTGTTGTTATTGTCCCATTAAAATCTATTGATGTCAGATTCACGCCAGAAAAATGCATCGAATCAAAAATCATCGGGTGAAGGAATACTATTGATCTTAATTTATCCTGACTAAAACCACAACTAAGAGTATTATCATATTCTTTTGTAATAAGTATTCTGCCTCGTCCGGCAATATAAGAATCATCATACCCATAATAGCCAATCGGACGATTATTCCAAAGGTCGCACCAAACAACACTCCTACTTTTAGCCGAAAGTGGCTTAACATCTTCCGTCTCGTACTCAATATCCCCCTGTCGAACGGGATAAAGGCATATGTAATCAGAGCTAATCACATTCTTGTTAATTGATATGGACACACTGATGTAAGCATCCAGCCTTGTGAACAAATGACTATCAGATGTCTTAGACAATATATCTTCGTAACTAAGGCTATCACTTGCAATCTCAACCAACAAAACGCCATCCTCTCCAGTCACGCTCATTATCTCCATGTCCACGAAATCGCCCGCCTCGGCTCGGGTGCCATTGTGGGTATAAACAACTTTTGCGGACAAGCACTCTTTCCAATTCTTGACGATATAATCAACCATCTCCGATGGAAAAACTTCAAACTTCATCAAGAATGGCTGTGGAACAAGTCTCTCATCCACCATCGAATACGTCACAACAGCGCCCAAATCAGAATATTCAGGAATATATTTCAAGCTGGTCACGGCAAGACTGCTGGCGAGCGGTATCTTGATTGTTGTACACTCGGAATCGTTCAACACAAAAACGGCATATCCATCCTCCGTGGTAACACTTTTGAATATATTGTCTCCATCCTTGCCATCATCACCTTTCGCCCTATCCAATTTAATCCAAGTCTTGCCTTCATCATAAGTGATGTACCAAAAGTCATCCTCTATCTTAAGTTGTGGTGTGATCGCATCCTTTCCATTAGTTCCATCTTTTCCATCTGCCCCGATGGCCTTGACTTTCTTTCCATCGACTACCATCCATTCACCGTCAATAGTCCAATAATAGATTCCATCCGAATCTATTCTCACGCTTATTTGCGGAGTATTGCCGTCAATACCATCTCGCCCATCAACTCCGTTTTTACCATTATACAAGTAAATCAACTTACCAGAAGAGAACAACACAGAATATCCAGCTCCATCCGGCAAATCCGTGACACTGACTATCCCATCCTGCTTTTGAACAGCAGACAATATGGACTGGATAGAAGTTATGTTCTCGTTCATCATCTTGCATTGCTGCTCAAGAGCGGCCACACGTTGCTTAAGGTCATTGATATCCGATTTGATTGATGAATCATCGTATTTATCGCATCCCGAAAAAACCGCGGACGCAATGGTTAACAGTAAAATTATTTTCCTCATAACAATATTTAAGTTAATTAGTTCCTTTTCTCATATCTGTCGGACTCTCCGACGCTTTTCTTCAAATCGAGCTTTATCCTATTGTAAAGCTCCTTGAAGTCATCGAACTCACCTACCAGGCCATATTCATAAAGGATTGTAATAATGATTTTTGTGAAAAGGTCAAGATCGTCTTCATTAGGATTACGGTTATCAGCAGACAAATGTCCATTATACACAGTATCGTGGTAATCAAAGATTATTACTGAAGCCCTATGAATTACCAATGATTCCGGCGGAAAAGAATCTTCCCGCATCATATTCTCTTTGACCGACTCAGCAACCTTCTCCTTCCATTCTCTATAAACGCTAATGCCAGCGATATAAGCTCTATTTCTTTTGACTTTACTATCGGACATCATGATCAAGTTTTAGTAACTCATCAACCTTGAAAACAGATTTGTGAAGCTTTACTTCTTCAAACCACACACATTCCGCCTTGCTGTCATCTTTCCCGTCCATCATAGGATAAGGGTAAGACTGCACGGTCATTTCCGGCCCACCTGATTTGAGCCTCACAACATCACCAACTTTAAGTTCCATAATAAAAACCTCTTTTCGGCACGGCCCCGATGCTGATTAAGTTTTATAAACAAAGAAAGTGTGGAGCCGATTCGTTTATCTTAACAGAGGCTCTGACAAAGCCCGAAAGTAAATAAACTGAAGCAATCTCCACACCTGTATCGTTGAGTGTAGGGTACACGCAAGCAGATACAGATGAAATGGTGTTGTCGTTTATCCTTACTTTCATGGAAACTGTCAGATTTCTGTTAAAGGACAGTGCGAAAACACTTTCACCTAATATGTACGTTTCGGGTCATTCGACCTAAAACGATGCTAATATAGTAATGTTTTCGCAGATGACAACACCTATGGGGACGGCTCCGGAGCAAAGATAATATGAATGCGTGGTGAGCCAGACAATGATATTCAATGTATTAAAGGAGTGTCTTTAGAATGACCCAACTAAAGGCACAATCGTATAACACTGATATTCAAAAAGTTAAGCGCCACTCATTAAGAATGATGACATGGCGGATAAATAACTGGTAATCAATGATAAGATTACCTGATCTAGTGGTAGAAATGGCACCAGAGCATAATACCATAATCTTGAATCTCAATCAGTTAAATGCCACACCTTCCCAAAACTCACCTACACATAGTCACCATCAACCTCGCCATACCAGCACACAGCAATAATAAGGTTCCCGCACACACGAGTGAGAATCCAATCATTCTCGGGGAAAGCACAATTTTTATCATAAAATGATTATCATAAAATGATAAAATGTTATATTTGCAATGTAAAATGTTGTGACTATGCTAAATCCATTCATTACGACCGGTTATGCCGGAACCAAATATTTTTGCGACAGGGTCAAAGAGACAAGGGATGTTGTGGAGCTGCTGACCAATGGCAACAACATCGCTCTGATCTCCCCGAGACGTTATGGTAAAACTGACCTTATCCGGCACTGCTTCGCACAAAAGGAAGTGAGGGATAACTATCTAACTTTCATCATAGATGTGTATTCAACAAGTTCGTTGGCTGAAATGGCTGACAAGATGGGAAAAACTATTCTTGAACAGCTAAAGCCGAAAGGAGAGAAAGCGTGGGGAAAGTTTATCGGTGCCCTGACTTCACTCAAGGCAGGGATATCCTATGATGCGGCCGGTGTCCCTTCTTGGAGTGTTGAGATTGGAGACATCAAGAATCCGGCAGTCACTCTTGATGAAATATTCAAGTACATTCAGAATTCAGACAAACCCTGCCTCGTTGCGATAGATGAGTTCCAACAGATACTGAAATATGACGAAAAGAATGTTGAAGCGACCATAAGAACATACGTCCAGTATTGCACCAATGCCAACTTCATCTTTTCCGGCTCGCAAAGAGAGATGATGGGTGCTATGTTCACATCATCCGCAAGACCATTCTACCAAAGCGCCACCATCATTAACCTTCCGCGAATTGAGGAGATGGAATATTCAAAATTCTGTGATAGATTATTTGAAGAATATGGAAAACATCTGGATGAAGATGTTGTCTCTGCCCTGTACGATGAGTTTGACGGTACCACTTTCTACCTTCAAAAGATCATGAATGTTCTCTTTATGAGAACCCAAGAAGGAGGAAAATGCCACATGGACTGCCTATCTGAGGCAATCAACTATGTTATCGACTTCAGTTCAGAGACTTACGAAGATTTGATCTATCAGTTACCGGAGAAACAGAAACAGGTTTTGCTCGCCATTTCAAAAGAGCGTAAGGCGCAGAACATCACCTCATCATCTTTTGTCCGGAAATATTCACTCACATCGGCCAGTTCCGTCAATTCCGCTGTCAAAGGGCTGCTTGACAAAGGACTGCTTACCCACAACCATGGTGTATATCAAGTCTATGATCTTTTTCTGGATGTCTGGATCCGGGAGCGATATCTGAAATAGAAATCCAAAGCGACCACAAAGGACATTAGATCAGTTCGCGGACTATCTCGTCAGAGGTGAAGAGGCGGGATTCGGGGATGCGGATGCTGGCGCCCTGCCTCTCAAGAGCTCCTTCGCTCAAAAGGGCGTCAACAACAGTGCTGTCTGTCAATGAATATAATTCCGTGGCTTTCAGGCCTTTGTCGGTGCGGAGGGAGAGCATGATTCTCTCGACACGAATGTCCTCCGGCGAAAGGGTCTCGAAGTTTCTTGAATATGTGACCAGATTTCCGCCTGAGGTTCGATGCTGAGACAAGTCCGGATTCCGGGATAAGGGACCGTCAGGCTGACGGTGCGAAAGTTCCTGGCTGTTCCAGGAGCGTACATTGCCGGTCAGGGAATGGGCACCGGGGCCGAGGCCGATGTACGGTGCCCGGCGCCAATAGGCGCTGTTGTGGACGGCTTCGAAGCCGGGCTTTGCGAAATTGGAGATTTCGTAATGATGGTAGCCGGACCGCCCAAGACATCTGCACAGGATGTCGTACTGCCGGCGACATTGTTCCTCGGAAGCCTCAACGTAACGCCCGACGGCTACCATCTTGGCAAGGGCGCTTCCTTCCTCTATTGACAGTTGGTAGGCCGAAATGTGCTCTGGAGAAAGTTCCAAGGCCTTTTCGATCGTGTCTTTCCAGGTCTCGTCCGTCAGTTGGGATATGCCGAAGATCAGGTCAATGCTGATGTTCCGGACTCCGCTTTCGCGAAGGATATGGAAAGCCTTGACGGCATTCCCTGCATCGTGGCGGCGGTTCATCCAACGGAGAATGTCATCGTTGAATGACTGGATGCCCATGCTGATCCTGTTCACACCCAAGGCAAGAAGTCCGCGGACATATTCACGGCCTTTTTCCACTATATCTTCGGGGTTCACTTCAACGGTAAACTCATCGAAGAGTTCTGTCGGGGTGGTCACTTCGACAGGCTCAGTGACCGGAGAAAGCTGTTCAGTGACCAAAGAAAGCCGTTCAGTCTGGGAAACCGCACCGACAATCCGTGACAAAACATCAAGAGGAAGCACCGATGGGGTGCCTCCTCCGATGTATAGGGTGTTGACCGCATCCTGTGCGGACATATTCATTTCCAGTTCCTTCCGGCGGTCACGAATCTCAGCGATGACGGCATCTGCATATTCATTGAACGCCTGTCTGCTCCGGCATATTTCCGAATAGAAGTCGCAGTAAGTGCAGAAACTGCCGCAGAAAGGGACGTGAAGGTAGATCACAGGTTAGCGGAGCAAGAGTTCAGTCTTGCCGAGGAACGCCTGAGAGGTGTAGGCCTCAACCGTGTATATTCCCGACTGATAGGAAGGAATGTCGTTGAGATAGATGCTCAGGTCAACCTCCTTACCCTCGTAGTCAACCTCACGGGAAGCGGAGGCGACCATAGTCTGGCCGTTGAACGAGAACGAGGTCTGCGTGCTGTTGGTGAGAAGGATTCCGTCCGGATCCTTGACGCGGAGATAGACTCTCACCGGTCCCTTAGGAGCCAGGTCGTTCTCGACAAGGCTCAGGGAGGCCAGAAGTCTCACTACCCTGCTGCTACGGTCCGTAACCTTGTCGGAAGCGTTGTAGGCGGCGACGCTCAAGCCTCTGGACTTGATCACGGAGCCGGCCGCCACCTGACCGGTAAGGTTCTCGACCTTGCCCTTGAGGTCAGCGTTCTCCGCACGGCTCTCCGCGGCCTCGCGGCGCGCGGCGGCGGCATCAGCCGTAAGCTTATGGTTCAAGGTGTTGAGCGAGTCAATCTGCACTATGTAGTTTCTCATGATGCTGCGAAGGGTTCCGAGTTCCTTCTCGTACTGACGCATCTTGCGGCGGTTCGTGGCCTCGGTCTTCTGGATCCTCTCTATCAACTGGTTAACCTCTTCCTTGGAGGAATCCAGCTGGCTGTTGATCGATGCATAGTCAGATGAAAGGCTGTCATAGTCCCCTCTCAAGGCGATCATCTGCTGGGTAAGGTCTTCCTTCTCAGCGTTAAGGTCCTTTACAAGGCTGGACTTCGAGAACCAAATGTAGGCAAGTCCCGCGGCAAGCAGCACCGCCACAGCCACAAGAATCCACATAACCTTCTTGAGGCTTTCATTCTTTCTTTCCTGCTCTTCGCGCTCACGACGCTCGCGGATAGGATCAATTTCTGCCATAGTCTTTCGATTTAATGATTAATGACACAAAAATAACAAAACTATTTCATATCTTTGCTTCGTTAGCAAAAATCGGACTATTATGAAATATTTTATCAGAGCTGTCAAATACTTTTTCTACTTCACCATCCTGTTTGTGGTCATAATGGCGGCGCTCGTGTTCATCGGAGTCGTCAAGGCTGATGTCAGCCTAATGTTCCGCGATGGCTATAAGTCGCTGTGGCAGATAGCCTTGCTATTCGCTTTCGTTTCAGCCTTCTACCCAAGATTCGGTTTCATCAAAAGATCAGTCATATTAAAAGGTGAATATTCCGACCTCCGTGGCGGGATTATTGAATATATGGAGATGCGCGGCTACCGCCTCGAAAGCGAGGACGGCGAGAATATGACATTCCGCCTCCGCTCCAAGTTCAGCGCCCTCTTCAAGATGTTCGAGGACAGGATCACGATGACCCGCGAGCTTGGCGGCTTCGAGGTGGAAGGCCTGACCAAAGAAGTGGTGCGGATTGTCGGCGGACTGGAGTACAAATTCCGGGTGCTGGACGAGGAGTAATCCACATTTACGGGAAATGAATATGCTCGACCGGTGCTGCCGGCACCATTGAAGCACAGATATAACACTCTAATATTCAAAGATTATGGCAGAAGAACTCAAGACTGTCGCAAAGTTCGACAACGCGATGAGCGCCCACATCACAGCGGGCATGCTCAATGAGAACGGCATCCCTGCCGCAGTGTTCGGAGAGAACTCCTCCTACGTCTCACTGAACTATGTAGATCCTGTCGAGGTAAAGGTAAACGCCGCCGACTACGACGCCGCCATGGCCCTCATCAACTCCAACGACCGCTAATATCGGCCATAAGCCTTAGGCGCAAGACTCCATTATTAGACAAATCCGCTACGCCTCGTCAAGAATCTTCTTGGCGGCGTAGGAGAGGGCGTCATAGAAATCCTGTCCGAAGACGGAGATGAGGGGGTCGCGGAGGAACTGATAGACACGGATGCCTTCGCGGCGGCCTTTCTCGTAGGCATCCTTGCATATTCCCCAACGATGGAGGTTCAGGGCCTGGCCGCCGCCGGTGAGTTTGGTGACGCGGATCGGGTAGAGCCAGCAGGACTGGGGTTTGCGGAACTTGCACTCGCCTTGGAAGAAGCACCGTTCGATGGAGCAGAAACAGTTGCCGGCCTCGTCGAAAGTGGTGTAGGCGCATTCCTCGGTCTGATCCACGACCGGGGTCACGATGTCCCCGTCACGGTCGATGGAGAAGAAGCCCTCCTTGTCAATCTGCGCGCGGCCCTGCGGCCTCATAAGCTTTGAATATATGGGGTAATTCTCCTCCAGAGGCTCCAGCTCCGACTCCTCCAACGGAGCCCCGCTGTCCCCTATTATGCAGCAACAGCCCTTGCAGACAGCGTAGTCACAGGCGAAATATTCAGTGACAACATCCTCAGACACAAGGATGTCGCCGATCTGGATAATGGTTCCGAACTTATTGTTTGACGACATATTCAATTCTCATTCCTTCGGACAGAGCTCCGAAAATTTCCTTTACCTTGTCGGCGGAGACACTGCCGATTCTGTTGTTATAACCGGTCAGCACGTCCTTTCCGCCGGAATAGCGCATCAGGACGGCGTCCACATAATTCTTCGGATCCGCAAGATAGGTCGAGTAGCCATTGGTCAGCAGGGACTTGCAGGAAGCGAGCTCCGCGGCGTTGACCGGATTGGAAAGCACGTTTTCAATCACCTTGCGGGCCTCCACAAGAGTCCTCATCGGCTGGTCGGAACCGCTCTTCACACCATAAGGGAGGCCGGATTCCGGCACAGGAGTGCAGGTGAATATCAATTCCAGAGCCTCCTGAGGCCAGATGCTGAAGCGGTCGGCCATTCTGACACTGAACCCGTGCTCGGCCATCACACCGGTAAGCCTGCGCTGGAGGGCGAGGCTGGCGACCTTGAATGCCATATAGTTCTCTGTCGTGAACGGCTCGGCGCAGGCCAAAGCCAGACTGATCTCAACAGGGGTTCCGATGCGGGAATATGTCGTGGCACCGGTGCGCAACTTATAAGATGAGAACTGGCGTACGGACGAGGACTTGCTGACCCGGAATCCGCCAAGATACTGGCAAAGGATTTTCTGGACGGACTCCGCCGACAGATCGCCCACAATCACAAGAACTCCGTCATTCGCTCTTATAAATTGATTGTCAAAAAAATCAGATGCGTCATCCAACGTTCTGGCGGTGAGACCGGACGGCGTCTTGACGGACGAGTAGTTGTAGTCCTGGTACATGAGGCTGTCCAGATAGGCCGGCTTGAGGGAAGCCAGTTCCATCCTTTTCCACGGCTCAAAGGCCGAAAGCGAAGGCTTCCGCATATTGGCGGCGGAAAGCAAGGCCTTGAGGGTCAGCATGAACCTGTTTGACGGGGCTGAGCCGTAGAGTCGCAGATCAGATGTCGAGACGGCACATGACATCTCCACCCCGTTGGCACGGAGCACTTTGTCGAAGTCGCTTCCAGGCATGCCGGCGATGTTGCACAGGCCGAACATATCGGAGAAAAACGCTCCCTCCCCGCGAGGAAGATTCCGGACAGTGGAGAAACCACCCTTTATCATAAAAGAGTAACTGAAACGCCCGGCAGCCGGCATCTTCTTGTAAATCACCTTCATGCCATTGGAGAAAGTCCACATCTCCCCTCCGGAGACAGGCTCCGCGGCCACAGACTTCATCTTGACCTTATTCCTTTCGTTCCAGAAAGCCGAGGTGTCCTTGGCCGTCACAGGCCACTTGTAGAGCGGTTTGTCCAGCATGGAGACCCCGTCGGTCACCGAACCGAACAGAACCGGCCAGAACCATTCGTCATAATCCTCCTCGTTTCCCGTCCATGTGATCTTGGGATTCTCCATCTCGGAGAGCAGGGCCAGAGTGTAACCGTTGAAAAGTTCGGTCTCAGCCTTTGTGGACATATTCCTGGAAGAGAAGAAGTTGGCCTTGGTCGCCGGGGAAGCCAGATCAGCTCCGTAAAGGTAAGAGGAGACGCAGCGCAGAACAAGGGCATCATTCGTCTGCGTCCTTAGGAAACCATTCAGGACGGAATTGCGCGCGACCAGATATTCCTCCGCCCCGATTCCCTTGGAACAAATCTCCGAAAGGACGGAGGCGACCGCCATCGAGGCTGGCATCAGCTGGCCGCGGGAGGTCCGCACACTCACGCTGAAACGCTCGTCACCAGCGCATGACGCACTTCCAAGATATTCAACATCAAACGATTCCACAGGAATATCCCTACCAAGGAAACTTTCGCGGAGGCGGCTTGAGACAATCTCCCTCAACGATCTGGAGAATAGTTCCGAGATGAACGGCTGGATCGTGTTCATCTGGTCGTCAGGTGTCCTCGGCGAGCGGAACTCCACAGTCACGGAAGAACCGCCGGACGGGATGAATGAATATTCAGGAGCGATGGCAGGCCTCCAGACATATTCCTTCTTCTTGTAGGCGGGATTGCGGGAAGGAACCATCAGCGAGAATACGTTCATCCTTTCCTTGATGGCGGTAGGATTGATGTCACCCGCGATGATGATGGCATGCTGGCAAGGCTGAGCCGCGATGAGGTCGAACAGCATGAGAAGCGTGGTGTCCGACGCGGCCTGGTCAAAGACCGGCACATCATCGAATCTGAATATTGTCGCGTCGTCACGGTAGGAGATATATCCTTCCGAACGGCAGCCTATTCCCTTGCGCGACAAGAACTTATAAGGAATCGTCTTGTTGAAGTGGGGCAATGACGAAAGCTCTTTTCTCGCTGACAGAGTGTCGCTTACCCCCTTGCGCACAAGCGCGAAGTCAGCGACTCCCTTCATCGATGGATTCGTCAACAGATAGTAGGAAATCCCGTTGGTAAGATTGCCGGTAGTGACCGAGCCGTCCTTCTGGAGAACGGGCAGATTCTGCGCTGGCATCATTATTGAAAAACCAAACAGCGCAAAACACAAGACTGATTTGAAGATAAGACTACGCATCATTGACACCTCCCGTTTAGACAAAAATAGCCAATAATGTGCAATTGACACAAATTTTTATTACATTTGTGGTTATTGCGATTATAAGGAATATAGTTAAACATAATTTTTAATACGATGAAAAAGTTTATTCTCGCGATCGCTGCCGCGTTCATGGCAGCAAGCATGGCATCCGCCCAGGACATGGCCCAGGCAACAGAACTCTACAATAATGGAGCCACAGCCATCTCTATGAAGAATTGGACTGAAGCCCTCGACTGCTTCCAGAAAGCTCTCGAAATGGGTAAGACCATAGGCGCTGACGCCGATGAGCTCGTGGCAAACTGCAAGAACGCCATCCCTGGAGTCTCCCTTGAGATCGCAAAGGACCTGATCAAGGACGCGAAGTACGATGAGGCCGCAGTCAAACTCGACGAGGTAGCGAAGATCGCCACTGAATATGAGAACGCCGAGGTTGCCGAGAAGGCTAAGGAACTCGTTCCTCAGATGTGGATGCAGAAAGGTGTTGACGCACTCAAACTGAAGGACTTCGCCACCGCCGCCGACGGTTTCGCGAAGTCTTACGCCGCCGACACCACCGCCGGCAAGACAGCCCTTTATCTCGGTCAGGCTCTCGGAGCGCAGGGCAAGACCGAGGAGGCCATCGAGGCTTTCAGGCATGCCGCATGGAACGGTGAGGAGGCCGAGGCCAAGGAGCAGGTTTCCAACATCTATGTAAGGCAGGCCAACGCCGCCCTTAAGGGCCAGAAGTTCGCTGACGCCGTGAAGGCAGCCGAGAAGGCCAACAGTTATGTCGAGAACGCCACAGCTTACCTCATCGCAGGGCAGAGCTCACAGAAACTCAGCAAGAACGCCGACGCCATCAAGTACTTCGAGAAGTATCTTGAGATGAAACCGGACGCGAAGAACGCTCCGGCCATCACTTTCACCGTGGCCGCCCTCTATCAGGGCGCTAAGAACAACGCCAAGGCTCTTGAATACTACAAGAAGGTACAGGACGATCCTAAGTTCGGCGCACAGGCCAAGCAGATGATCGCTTCCCTCAGCAAGTAACCAATGAAGTTCCTCGAACTTCTTGCTCCGGCAAGGAATATGGACATCGGCATCGCGGCGATTGACTGCGGTGCCGATGCCGTGTATATCGCCGGGCCTGCGTTCGGGGCGCGTCAAGCCGCCGGAAACTCGATGGAGGACATCCGGAGGCTCACCGAATATGCTCACAGATTCGGAGCGCGCATATTCCTGACACTCAACACTATTCTTTTTGACAACGAGCTCGCGGAGGCGGAAAGACTGCTTGCCGAGGCGAAGGACGCGGGAGTGGATGCCATCATCGCGCAGGACCTTGCGGTCTGGGAACTGACCGACCTGCCGGTCCACGCTTCGACACAATGTGCGATAAGGACTCCGGAGAAGGCACGGCTCTACGAGGGCATCGGAGCCTCACGGCTTGTTCTTGAACGGGAGATGTCTCTGGATCAAATCCGTGCGATAAGGTCGTCTGTGGACTGCGAACTGGAGTTTTTCGTGCACGGAGCCTTGTGTGTCTGCTATAGTGGCCAGTGCTATATGTCAGAGCGGATAGCCGGGCGAAGCGCCAACCGGGGGGAATGCATCCAGGCGTGCCGGTCGCTTTACGACCTTGTGGACGAAGATGGAAACGTACTGGTGCGGAACAAAGCCCTGCTGTCGCTGAAGGACTACAACCTCAAGGACAGGCTGCAAGACCTTGCCGATGCGGGAATATGCTCGTTCAAGATCGAGGGAAGGTTGAAGAACATCTCCTACGTGCGGAATGTCGTCCGGGCATATTCCTTGGCATTGGATGAGTTGGTCGCGGCGAATCCGGAGAAGTTACGCAGAGTTTCGTTCGGGCGGAGTGAAGGCGGGTTCACACCGGATCTGGCCAAGACTTTCAACCGGGGGTACACGCAATTGTTTTTGGACGGAAAACGGTCAGGGAACTGGTCCTCGATGGATGCGCCGAAATCAATCGGAGAGGAGGTCGGAACGGTGGTCTCCATAGCCCCGATGCGCCAGAACTTTTCAAACGGCAAGAGGCCAAGCGAGGAGAACATCACAATAACATTACGGATGAAAAATCCGGGTGACCGGCTTCAGAACGGGGACGGATTCTCTTTTCTGTCCAAAGGTCGTGGGGTAATTGTCGGTTTCCGTGGCGATGTCTGCCAAGGGAACCGGATAACGTGCAGAAATGTCACTGGACTCTATCCCGGAGCCAAACTGTACCGGAACCTCAGCAACGCATTCGAGAAAGAACTGGAGTCTAATCTGCCTGTCAGGACTATTCCTGTTTCGGTGGATATTTCGGTCATTGTGGTTCCGGTCACTTCGACAAGCTCAGGGACCGAAGAGGACTGGTCGCCGAGCTTGCCGAAGCGACTCAGCGAACCAACATATTCACTGAAAATCAACGCGGTAAGTCAGGACGGGCGGAGCGTCAAACTGGAACGTGAAGCGGGACACAACGCAGCGGAGAACCCAGAAAGGATGCGCGGAATGTTCGCCACTCAAATCTCAAAGGCCACAGGAATATATTCATTCACCCTCCGCTCGCTTGAAGTGGAGACTCCGGACGGCTCGCTGCCGTTCCTTCCGACATCAGCCCTCAACGCAATCAGACGAGACCTCGCCGCCGCCCTGGAAGAGATGCCTTGCCGGGCGATTCCTCTGCCGGTAAACCAGGCGTCAAGCCGTACCGGGAACGCCGAATATCCAGTACTTGAGCCTGATGTCTTGTCACAAGTGCAAGATATTCAAGAGACAACATCGAATGGCCCACACCTTTCGTACAAGGCAAACATCGCGAACCACATCGCCCGTAAGATATACATGTCGTTGGGAGCATCCCGGACCGATGACGCTTTCGAGATCTCTCACCGCCCCGATGCCGAGCTGATGCGCACCAAGTACTGCATCCGTTATGAGCTCGGCCTCTGTCCAGTTCATCAAGCCGGCAGACAGCATGGCAGGGCAAATCATACTTCCGGTATGGTAAATCCTCCTATCCCAAGCAGCCGCAAAACCAATCTATACCTGACCAACAACGGCAAACGGTATCACCTCGCCTTTGACTGCGCGAACTGTGAGATGGTCGTCAGGACATATTTTTGTTCTATTTTATAATTTTTTTAGCCCAAATTATCACATATTGCAACATAAATATTCATAAACAGGGCAGGAATATACTCTCAGCACATATCACAATATGCCATTAGTGGCGATACAAGGCACATTTTAGGCAATAAAATATTCCTTACATATTATAAGTAATTATGCCCTGGTTGTACTGCTGGCACAGCATGCTACAACGACGAGGAATTGAAATCTCGTCTGGACGATGTGGATCAAAGGCTCACGGAAGTCGAGGCCAAGGTCGCATCACGACAAGTACATCGACCTGCAGGTCCCGCTTTCTGGTGATGAATATTTCGGTGTCAAACCCAGAAAAGAGTGCGGCGAGGCCAAGGACATCAATGCCGGCAACGACATCATGTTCTTCGACGACCCCGTCACCGAGACCGTCCATGTCAAGGCCGGCGACTCCATCACATTCGCCCCTGACACCGCCCACGCCCCGCTCATCGGGACCGGGCGCATCAAAAAGGCCATCTTCAAGATCAAGGTCGTGTGAAGATGTCAAGAATCAACGCCTTGATGATCAAAGCATCAGCATGGCGGCCGGACGTATCTTCAGAAAACGGCAGATATGTCCGGCCGTTTTCAGATTGGGTTCTGATTTCCCAGACACAAAATCATTCACTCGCGTCGTGCTGATTCCGAGTTCTTCCGCAAGCTGTTTCTGAGTGATATGATTCTCTTTCAGGCCGTCAGCGATAAGATCCGCGACGCTCGGCTTGACTATGGGGAAATGTTCCTTCTCATAATCAATGACAATGTCAGACATCATCATCAGCTCAACGGCCTTGGGGTCATCCAATGGTGTGCTGTCATCAACCAGAGGAAGCAGATCCTCCACTCTTTTCTGAGCCAATTTGTACTGGTTTTCAGTGATTATCCTCATAATCCTACCCTCTTATATAGTTGAAGCGTCAATTTTATCATAATCTTGATGTGTACCGACGAACCGTATGAAAACATACCCCATCACAAATTTCACAACGACAATCAATCTATACTTGTTGCCACCTATGTTAAAGACATAATGTTGGTTTCCCACATAGTCAACCGCGCCAAAAGACATCCTCATTTCCGCGAAGGAATGCCACTCTGCCTCCTCAACGGTATGATACCAACGCTCAAGCGGTATCCTTGCGTCCTCGTGCCCGGCTTGCTCGTAAAATTCCTTCAGTTTTCTATGCGAAACGATTCTCATATAGTATTACCCAGTGCGAAATTACACAAATATTCCGTAAATCAAAATTTTCATAATAATAAATTCCAATTTACGGAATATCTAAAGTCTCAATCCAGAGATTTACATGAAGCTGAACGTTATGCTGACGTCGCCGAAGCGGTTTGGCTTACCGTTGTACTTCTCGAAATAGTTGTTGGAGAGTTTTCCGCGCCAGACGAGGTCATCATTACGACGGAAAGGAAGTTCGACCTCGAATCCATAAGACTTGGATTTGATCTTCACCAAGCCGCTGGCCTTCCATGAAGTCTGCTTGCCGCCATCATCCTCGATCATCAGGAACACGCACTCCTCAAGCTGCGATGTCCATTCCGACACAAGCACGGTGTTGAATCTCAACGTTTTGCCCACATTCTTGCGTTTCACGTTGATCATCATGTCGGTGACGGACGGGCTGTAAAGCTTCAACTCCTCCTCAGTCTTGGCCGTGAACCCATTCAAAGAGCCGCACTTAACGAAGAACTCCGAGCCGCCTGCCAACCATGAATCATAGTTTCGATGAGCCTTGAATTCTTTGAGGACCAATGTCCGGCAATCTTCGTAAGACCTTGTGGAGACTGCCACTGCCACTGTCCTCTCCGGATAAAGCGCGTCCAGCATCTGAGGAGTAAGATATGCGGCATCCTCATTCCTGTTTATGACCCATACAGGATGATTGCGGGCATATTCCTCATCCACAGTGACTTCCTTTACGATCCAAGCCCCGTTCGGGAGTTGCTCCCTAAGGAAACCTACATTAGAGTCATCCTGCCGCCTGAGATAAGCATCGCCGGAAGACTCCTCCGGATTGAAAGTGATGACAGGCATTGCCTTCCCGTCCCAGTCCTCTGAATATGGCCAATAGATCTGCAACCCGGATGCGGAAAGAGCGTCCAAGAAAGAACCCGCCCTGGTCTTAGCGATGTCCGCGGCGGACAAAAGATCACGCAAAGGTTCTGGATATTCAGTCACGGATCTTGTCTGAAGCAGTTCGTGCCCGACTCCGGAACCCGGAGACGCAAGCAGATTCGCGAAAGGATATTCCTCATCATAGCCATTGGAAGACGAGGAGACCACACCATCGAAGACTTCACGGACCTGGGTCAACGTGAGAGGCAACCCGGAGAGCATTCTTGCGACGCTTTCGGCCGACAGATCAGTAGCCGGATCCACCATGGAGATCGGATCGGCGGGAGACAGTTCCGCTTGTTCCACCCGGTCGCAAGCGGATGAAAACAGGGCGGCGAACACCGCAAGGGCCGGCGCGACTGACGCCAGCAACCTTTTCTTTGTACTGAAATTCTTCATTACTGAATGAGTTTAAAGTTGTTGATACAGCACAAAGTGACACAAAAATAGCCGTGGATTGAAATATTCCACGGCTAATTGTCGAAAAAGGGCTTCCAGCTACATACAGCCCTTATTTTGAATAAAAGACAAAGCGGTTTTTGTCGTAAAAATCCTTGACAAGATCGATTTTCTGGAAACCGGCCTCGCTGAAAACCTTCTGCGTCTCAGGGCCTAAAAGTTCATTGATCTCTGTAAGGCCCTTACCTTCAGCCGATAGACAGGTACGAGACAAGACGGCTATGGAGCGGTAGAACACCAACGGATCGCTGTCTTCCACAAACAAAGCCGTTGAAGGTTCATAGTTGAGGACATTGACTCGCATCTGAGATTTCTGCGACTCCATGATGTAAGGCGGGTTGCTCAAAATCAGATCGTAATCACCTTCGGTGAAGGTCTGATTCCCAGCCAGCACATCAGCGACCACAAACTTGGGAGCAGATGCCCCAGACTCCTTGATCTTGGCGGCGAAATCCTGCGAGGACGCCACCGCAACCGCTTTTTCCGAGATGTCAACACCTGTCACCTCGGCACCGGGAATATTCAGGGCCACCGTCCACGCAATGCAGCCTGAGCCTGTGCAGAGGTCAAGCACACGGACAGGTTTAGCCGACTTGCCATAGGCCTTTCTCATCCTCTGCATTCTGGAGCCGATCTTGATGGCCTCGCGGCACAGAAGTTCAGTCTCCGGGCGTGGGATAAGCACATCCGGGGTCACCTTGAACCTCAGACCGCAGAAATCCGCGAATCCTATCACATACTGGACAGGCTCACCGGCGGCCAGTCTGTTCAAATCAGCGCCGAGACCTTCCAGAGACTTGTCCTTTACCTGATATTCAGGTTCCACGATATGGGTGTAACTTTTGGTGCCTATGCGGCTTTCGCAAAGCATAAGCATGATGTTTCTGGCTTCTTTCGTCGGATAGAGAGACTCCAGCCGCGCTACTCCTTCATTAAGGAAATCCTTCAATAGCATAAGCTTAAAATTTAAAAGTTAGAATTGAACATTATGAGTTTTCAATGATACCTGTCAGGAAATCAGTGATGTCAAGACCCGCCGTGCGCACCATCTTTGGCACCAGAGAAGCACTTGTCATTCCAGGGATAGTGTTGACTTCCAAGAAGTACAGGCCATCCTCGGCAAGGATGTAATCCATCCTCACGACACCGGAGCAACCAAGGTGCGAATATATTCTCTTGCTCACTTCCTGAATATGTCCGCTCAGATCCTCACTGATCGGAGCCGGGCATATCTCCTGGCTTTGACCGTTATACTTGGCATCGTAGTCGAAGTAATCGTGCTCGGTGACTATCTGTATCACAGGCAAGGACTTGACTCCTTCCGCATCTGCATAGGCGGCACAAGTGAGCTCCTGGCCAGGAATCCCTTGCTCGATGATGACCGAAGGGCCTTCAGAGAAGGCGAACCGGATCGCCTCAGGCAGATCCTCAGCCTTGCGGACCTTGGTGATCCCGAAGCTTGAGCCTCCGTCGGTAGGCTTCACGAACACCGGGAACTTAAGCTTTTCCACCACCTTACGGCAGACGGACTCGATGTCCATTCCGTTGCGGACATAGACATCAGGGGCGCACTTGACGAAATCAACCTCACGCAGATAACTCTTGCAGGCGAACTTGTCGAAGGCGATCGCGGAGACAAACGCGCTGCAGCTGCTGAACGGAATCCCAAGCATCTCAAGATAACCCTGAAGGAGACCGTTTTCGCCCGGAGTGCCGTGCTGGACTATGTAGGCATAGTCGAACTTTATCTTTTCTCCATAAACCTTCACGGAAAAATCCGTCTTGTCAATCTCCGGTCTGGCACCCTCGGCGAAAGGAATCCTCATAGAGTCCCGTTTCTTCATCGCCACAAGAGACCATTTACCGAACCGTGCGAAAATCTCATAGACATCGTACTTCGTCCCGTCGATGCGCGAAGCGACAAACTCCCCGCTGCGGCAAGCGACCTCCCATTCCGAAGAGTCGCTTCCATAAATCACTGCAATCCTCTGGTACTTGCCCATATTCCTATATTAAATATTCCTAATATATTCCTTTTTATTCAAAATAGTAGTCCTCCGTCTTCTGCTGCACGTCCGTGGCGTCATTGTCGCCTCCGGTACAGTTCAGGTCGAAGCTCACGCCGGCAGGGGCGATGAAGCGGTCGTTCTCCGAGATTCCGAGGGTACCGTCCTCAACTACCTTGCGCATGAATATTCCCCAGGTAGGGAGGGACATATGCGCGCCTTGGCCGTAAGTGATTGACTGGAAGTGCACCTGGCGGTCCTCCGCGCCCGTCCATATTCCCACCACGAGAGTCGGGGTGTAGCCTATGAACCATCCGTCGGCGTTATCGTTGGTGGTTCCGGTCTTTCCGGCGATCTCGCCCATCAGTTTGTAGCGGTAGCGGAGCCTGCTGGCGGTTCCGCCCTGCACCACGCCTTCCATCAGGTTGACCATCAGGTAGGCGGTGTTCTCCCCTATCGCCTCGCGCTTGCGGTTCGTGAACTCGCTGATGACGTTGCCCTGGTTGTCCTCGATCCTGGTCACAAACATCGGCTCGATATAGACTCCCCTGGACGGGAACGTGTTGTAGGCGGCCACCATCTCCCAAAGCGACAGGTCAGCCGGTCCGACACAAAGCGCCGGAACCTCGTCGATGTGGCTCTGGATGCCCATCCTGCGCATCATATCCGCCATCGCCTCTGGGCCGAACTGCTTCATCAGGTAGGCCGAGATGTTGTTCGAGCTGTTCGTGAGACCCCATTTCAGTGTGACGGTCTTACCGATCCACTGCTCCTTGTCGGTGCTTCGAGGGGTCCAGGTGTTGCCGTCAGGAAGGACGAACGTCTGCGGAAGGTTCACGACCTTGTCGCACGGAGTCATACCCTCCTGCATCGCCAGCGTGTAGAGGAACGGTTTGATCGTCGAACCGACCTGACGCTTGCCCTGACGGACATTGTCGTACTTGAAATAGCGGTAGTTCGGACCTCCGACGTAGGCCTTCACGTGTCCCGTGCCCGGCTCCATCGCCACGAAGGCCGTACGGAGAATCGACTTGTAGTAACGGATCGAATCGTCCGGCGTCATCGTAGTGTCGGCGTAACCTTTCTTATTATAGGCGAACACACGCATCTTCACCGGTCGGGAGAACGTCTTGAGGATCTGAGCCTCGGTCAGTCCCTCTTTCTTGAGGGTGCGGTAACGGTCGCTCCAACGTCTGGCCTGACGCATGACCCTGTCCCTTGTCTCCTCGTCTATGTCGTTGGAGAAAGGCTTGTGGGTCTTGCTCCGCAGATCCCTGCGGAAGTCAGCCTGAAGGTCGCGGATCCTCTCGGCGACAGCCTCCTCGGCATATTTCTGCATCTTGTAGTTGATGGTCGTGTAGATCCGCAGACCGTCCCTGTCAAGGTCATACTTGCTTCCGTCAGCCTTCTTGTTCTTCTCAAGCCAGCCATACAGGTCGTCCGTGGCCCAGGCAAGCGAGTCGGCGGAATAGTCCTCGACCATCGTATAGTCGGACTTGCGAGGCTTTCTGGCGTTCATCACGCGGCGAACCATATCCCTGAAATACGGGGCCAGACCGGCGTTGTGGTCCTGCACCTCATAGTTGAGCTCTATAGGGATCAGACGGATGGAATCCCTCTGGGACTTGTCCAGATAGCCGGCCTTCTCCATCTGGCCGATCACAAAGTTCCTTCTGGTCAGAGCCTTGTCCGGATTGATGGCCGGATTGTACCTCGTCGGCTTGTTGACCATTCCCACAAGCATAGCGCTCTCCTCGACAGAAAGCTCGGACGGGAGCTTCCCGAAGAATGTCTCCGAAGCCGAACGCACACCGTACGCACCGCTGCCGAAGAATATGGAGTTGAGGTACATCGTCATAATCTCGTCCTTGGTGTAGTCCCTTTCGAGCTTCACGGCGGTGATCCATTCCTTCAGCTTGATCCACACCATTTTGGCATGATATATTCCCGGAATCCTACGCCCCATCCCGGCCCTCGGATAAAGGGTCTTCGCCAACTGCTGGGTGATCGTGCTGCCGCCGCCCTGGCTTGAGTTGTGCAGCAGGATCGTCTTGACCAGCACACGTCCCAGTCCCTTGAAATCAATTCCGGAATGCTTGTAGAAACGCACGTCCTCCGTGGCCACGGCGGCGTGCACAAGATTCGGGGAGATCTCGTCGTAGGAAACGTAGGTCCTGTTCTCGATGTGGAACGTCGTCAGGATCTCCCCGTCCTCCGCGATGACCTGCGTGGCCAGCTTGTTGTCAGGGTTTTCCAGATCCTTGAACGACGGGATGTCGGCGAACATCCAGACAAGGAGTATCATAAAGACAAGAAGCAGCACCGGAAACGTCACCACGATCCAGAACCACTTGATTATTTTCTTTCGAGTCGAGTCGGTCATAATAAAGACAAATTTATAACAAAATTTGGAAAATTGCCCAGTTTGTGGCTTACTTTGCAGATTGAAATGGCAAACTATCTATGAAAGGCCTGTAAAATAGAACAATATGGCAGACAATCTAGTTATCGTCGAGTCTCCGGCCAAAGCCAAGACTATACAAAAATTCCTGGGTAACGGCTATGAGGTGAAATCCAGCTTCGGCCACATCAGGGATCTTCAGGACAAGAAGCTGAGTGTGGATGTGGAAAGGAACTTCACTCCTGAGTATGTCATACCTTCCGACAAGAAGAAGGTCGTGGCGGAGCTCAAGAAAGCGGCGGCAAGCGCTTCCACAGTATGGCTCGCGTCCGATGAGGACCGAGAGGGAGAGGCCATCTCCTGGCACCTCTTCGAGACTCTCGGACTTAATGAGGCACATACAAGGAGAATCGTTTTCCACGAGATCACCAAGGACGCTATCGTGAACGCCGTGCGGAACCCGCGCTCCATAGACATGAACCTCGTGAACGCCCAACAGGCGCGCAGGGTCCTGGACAGGCTTGTGGGCTTCGAGCTTTCACCTGTCCTTTGGAGAAAGATCCAGCCTAAGCTTTCGGCGGGTCGTGTGCAGTCCGTGGCCTTGAGGCTTGTGGTGGAGAGGGAAAAGGAGATCATGGCGTTCGAGAACGAGGCCTTCTACAAGGTCGAGGCATTCTTCCATCCGGCCGGATTCCCGGCGGCGGTCAAGGTCAAGGCCGTCCTCGACACAAAGTTCAAGACAATCGACGAGGCGAGGAAATTCCTCCAGGACTGCATCGGAGCGGACTTCACTGTCTCCGATGTGGAGAAGAAAGAGGCCACACGCTTCCCGGCAGCCCCGTTCACGACATCGACTCTCCAGCAAGAGGCCGCAAGGAAGCTGCGTTTCCCTGTAAGTATGACGATGAGGGTGGCCCAGAGTCTCTACGAGCGCGGTCTCATCACCTACATGAGAACAGACTCCACGAACCTCTCGACCCTGGCACTCGGCGCGGCGAAGAAATTCATCACCGGAAACTTCGGTCCTGAATATTCCAAGACACGCCAGTTCAAGACCCACAGCAAGGGTGCGCAGGAGGCCCACGAGGCGATCCGCCCGACATACATAGAGAACACTGAGATCGAGGGCACGGCGCAGGAGCAGAAGCTCTACAACCTCATCTGGAAGAGGACGGTGGCGTCGCAGATGGCTGACGCGAAGGTCCTCAACACCACCCTGAGGGTGGCTTCCGACAAGAGATCAGAGAAGTTCAACGCCCAGGCCACGCAGGTCCTGTTCGACGGATTCCTTAAATTATATATCGAGGGGACGGACAACCAGGAGGCCGAGGAAGAGGAGGTTATGCTCCCGGACCTTCAGGTAGGGACCAAGATGGAGGAGAAGGGCATAAACGCGGAGTGCAAGTTCACCGCCGCGCCGCCAAGATATTCAGAGGCCACTTTGGTCAAGAAGCTTGAGGAGCTCGGCATCGGCCGTCCTTCCACCTACGCACCGACCATCGCCACTCTGACCACCGGACGCGGCTACATCGTCAAGGGTGACAAGGAAGGCAAGAAAATCACAGTCAATGACCTGGAGCTCAGGAACGGGAATATTTCCGAAAAATCCAAGACGGAGACCGTCGGCGCCGAAAGGGGCAGGCTGCTCCCGCAGGAGATCGGAATGATAGTGACCGACTACCTTGAGAAGAATTTCACCGACATCATGGGGTACGACTTCACAGCCAACGTCGAGAAGGAGTTCGACCAGATCGCGGACGGCAATCTCGTGTGGAACGATGTCATCGGGGCTTTCTACACTCCTTTCCACAAGAAGGTGGACGAGGTGCTGCATGACGGAAACTACAGCCATGTGTCAAAGGAACTCGGCACGGACAGCGAGGGCAACAAGATCACCGCTAAGTTCGGCAAGTTCGGGCCTTACATCCAGAAGGGCGAGGGCGAGAAAGCGCAGTACGCGTCCCTCGGAAAGGACCAGCTCATCGAGAACATCACCCTTGAGGACGCGCTGAAAATGTTCCAGCTGCCCCGCACGGTCGGAGAATATAACGGTGTCGAGGTCATCGCCCTGAAAGGACGCTTCGGACCATTCCTGAAATATGGCGACAGGAATTTCTCGATTCCTCGCGGCAAGGATCCTCTCAAGATCACATTGGACGAATGCGCGGCCATCATAGAGGACGGCCTGAGCAAGACCGCCGCCAATTCTGTGATGGCTGAATATAAGGACAGTGACATCCAGGTGATCAACGGTCGTTACGGCCCGTACATCAAGCACGCCGGCTCAAACTACAAGATTCCGAAGGAGACTGACGCGGCCACTCTCACAGAGGCGGCCTGCCTGGAGATCATTAACAATTCAAAACCAACGGAAAAAGGGCGCCGTCACTTTAAGAAATCTTGATATTTTAAGATTTTTTATATAATTTAGCGGCTGTTTAGTTATAAATCGAAAGCAATGGCAACTTATCACATTGATCAGATTGACCAGAAGATCCTTTCTTTCTTGGTCAACAACGCCAGGATGCCTTTCCTGGAGATCGCCCGTGAGTGCGGTGTTTCTGGAGCCGCTATTCATCAGAGAGTCAAAAGACTGGAAACCAACGGAGTCATCACAGGATCAAGGCTGCTCGTGAAACCTCAGGCATTGGGGCTCAACGTGTGCGCTTTCATCAGCGTAACCCTGTCAGAGGCGGACAAATATCCCGAGGTAGTGGCGAACCTGAAGAAGATCGCCGAGATTGTGGAATGTCATTTCGTAACAGGAAAGGCCGCTCTGCTCCTCAAGGCATATTGCTTTGACAATGATCACCTTATGGAGATTCTTATCAACACGATCCAGAATATTCCTTACATCCAGTCAACCGAGACGATGATCTCCCTCGACCAGGCGATCGAGCGTCAGGTCTGGGTCAAGGACTACAAACGGACAAACTACCAGCCTAACGAGTTCGCGAAGAAGACGAAATAATCAGTCTTGCGAGGGCTAGATCCTCGGGGGACGTCAATTTGAAGTTATACCTCTCTCCGGCACAGAAGGAGAGGGGTATTCCTTTTTTGCGCGCGACGGACGCATCATCGGTGAAAGCGGTGTCAAAGGCTTGCGAATATGCCGACTTGATGTCCTCTGACAGAAACATTTGCGGAGTCTGAGCTCCGAAAATCCGGCTTCTGTCAACATTCTCCCCTTCCGGCGAGACAAGAATCTCGTTCCCGTCCGCGTCCTTTACCCGGTCGATGACCTTGAGGGTGTCGACCGACGGGATGACGGGAATCAAGGCACGGACTCCGCCCGAATCCATCCTCTCGAACATATTCCCTATCAGTTTTGGCGAAAGGAGCGGTCTGACACCATCGTGGATGGCGACCACGGCCCCATCCGGGACCTTTTTCAAGGCGTTCCTTACGGAATGGAAGCGGGTGAACCCTCCGGAAACCAATGTCTGAGGACAGTTGAAGTCCGAAACGAGGCAATAGTCCTTCCAAAAAGCAATATGGTCCCCGGGAAGGACAGTGACCACCTTGATGTCCGGGACAACGGAAATGAACGCTTCGATCGTCCTGCGGAGAATCGGAACACCTCCCAGATCCAGAAATTGTTTCGGAACCGTGGCACCCATCCTGACGCCGCTTCCGGCGGCCATGACTATTAATATTCGTTTTCTGTTCATAATAATTCTTACAAATATAACTTTTTTCGTATATTTACAAATTGTATAGAAGACAATAAAAATTTTAGGAATCGAATATAGTACAGTTATGGCATTTTCATTTCTGACTCAGGAGATAGCGATGGACCTCGGAACAGCCAACACCGTCATTTTCAGGAATGACGACATTGTGATGGACGCCCCGAGCATTGTCGCGATAGACAACAACACAGGCAAATGCATAGCCATCGGTCAGCAGGCCAAGCTCATGCATGAGCACACTAACCCCGGAATCAAGACCATCAGGCCTCTGAGGAACGGCGTGATCGCCGACTTCAACGCCGCCGAGATGATGATCAAGGGCTTCATCAAGCAGGTCAACAACAAGAAGAGATCCCTTTTCACCCCGAACCTCAAGATTGTGGTCGGCATTCCTTCCGGAAGCACCCAGGTGGAGATCAGGGCCGTGCGCGACTCCTGCGAGCATGCCGGAGGACGTGATGTCTATCTGATCTACGAGCCTATGGCTGCCGCGCTTGGTATCGGGCTGGACGTGGAGGCACCGAAAGGCAACATGGTTGTTGACATAGGCGGAGGTACGGCCGAGATCGCCGTGATCTCTTTGGGCGGCATCGTCCAGCAGGAAAGCATCAACACGGCCGGCGATGTGTTCAACAGTGACATCCAGTACTACATGCGCCAGCAGCACTACATCAAGATCGGAGAGACCACGGCGGAGAAGATCAAGATCGCGGTCGGAGCCGTGATTCCGGATCTGGACGAAGAACCGGAGCCATACGTTGTGAACGGTCCGAACCTGATGACAGCCCACCCTGTCGAGGCCGCGGTCACCTATCAGGAGATCGCCCATTGCCTCGACAAGTCGATAGCCAAGCTGGAGTCATCCATCCTTCATGTGCTTGAGCTGACACCTCCGGAGTTATATTCAGACATCGTGGAGAACGGAATATTCCTTTCCGGCGGCGGCGCTTTGCTGCGTGGTCTCGCCAAGAGGTTCACAGAGAAGGTCAACATCCAGTTCCATGTCGCGGAGGATCCGCTGCGCGCCGTGGCCAGAGGTACCTGCATAGCGCTTAAAAAGACATCCAACTACTCATTCCTGATGAGATAATGCCTAAGGAGAGATCCGTTGTCCAGAACATCCTCACAGTCGCGGTCTTCACTCTTCTGGAGGTCGCGGCTGTTCTGATGCTGTCGCACAACAACCAGATCCAGAGGCTTTGGATAGCCAGGATCTCGCACGGATTCATGGCGAAGGTCTGGGGAACGACGCAAGGTGTCTCCAATTATTTCTCCCTGAAGAGGCAGAATGACGAGCTGGCGGTCGAGAACAACAGGCTGCAAGAATTGGTGCGCGGCTATGAGATGGCGATGAAAGCCGCCGACCCATCGGCCAAGCCGGTCCTGATGGACAATGGATTCGAATATATCCCGGCCACGATCATCAAGTCCAGCGCCAACACCCAGCACAACTACCTTATCATCGACAAGGGCAGCGAGGACGGAGTGGTACGCAACTCAGGCGTGATCACAGAGAAAGGTGTCATAGGGATTGTCGATGCGGTCAGCAGCCATTATTCCTACGCAATCTCGTTCCTGAACACGGAGCTGTTCATCAGCGCCAGACTCGGCGAATCGGGAGCCGTCGGACCGCTTGCCTGGGACGGGATGAGCTCTGACAGGGCCATCCTGAAAGAGATCCCTCTCCAGTTCAAATTCGAGCCCGGGGACACAGTCTATACCAGTGGCTACTCCACGATCTTTCCGCCGGACATCCCTATCGGCGTGGCCGGCGAGTCCAAGATCATCAACGGGGCCACCAATGAGATCGAAGTGAACCTTTTCCAAAATCACAAGGCGTTGAAATATGTCACCATCGTGGCAAACAGAAGGGCCGCGGAGATAGAATCCATTGAACAACAAGAAGAACAACCGAAGAAATGAGAAACAGTTTCGCATTGACATACGTTCTGCTGACGGTTGCCCAAATGGTTCTGAGCAACTATTTCCATTTCACGCCCTACATGATGATCACAATCCTGCCGGTGATGGTTCTGTGCATCCCGACAAATGTCGGAACCGTGAAGGCCATGCTGATAGCGTTCGCCACCGGACTCGCCGTGGATTTCTTCGCCGAAGGGACACTCGGCATCAACGCCATGTCCCTCGTACCGGTCGCATTGCTCAGAGAGCCTGTCATCGGGATGTTTTTCGGCAACGAGCCTTTCGAGCAGAAAGAGAGCGTCACCGTCCGGAAATACGGCTACGCCAGAGTCTCCATAGCCATCATCCTGACAACAGTGCTGTTCCTTCTCATCTACATCCTGGCCGACTGTGCCGGGACAAGACCTCTATGGTTCGTCTTCACCTGCCTGGGTCTCTCCACCCTGGCCAGTTCCCTGGTATCAGTCTGCATCATCAATCTGCTGACCCATGAAGACAGAAGGTAGAGGAAAAGCCCTGATAATCGGGCTGTTTGTCGTCGCCGCCATCATCCTCGGGAAGTTGTTCTACATCCAGATCATCGATGACGAATACAAGATCAACTCGAACAACAATTCGATGGTCTATGACATCATCTATCCCACCAGAGGCATCATCTATGACCGCAACGGCAAGATCATAGTCAGCAACAAGGTCACCTACGACATCCTTGTCACCCCGCGCGAGGTGAAACAGTTCGACACGCTTATGCTGGCGGACGCCCTCAACGTGACACCAGAATTCATCCGTGACAAGATGAATGAATATGCCAGGAACCGTCGCCGCATCGGTTACCAAAGTGTCGTGATGCTCAAGCAGATAAAGCCTGAGACCTACATGCAGTTCGCTGAGATCCAATACAAGTTCCCAGGCTTCAGGGGACAGGCCAGAAGCATCCGGGACTATCCCGTCAACGCCGGTGGAAACCTGCTCGGCTATGTCTCGGAGGTGGACGCCAACTACATAGAGAAGCATTCCGGGGAATACCGCCCTGGAGACTATGCCGGTAAGACCGGGATCGAGGCCGCGAGAGAGAAGGAACTGCGTGGAGAGAAAGGGTACCACATCTACCTTCGCAACTCCCGCAACCAGATCGAGCAGCGCTACAAAGACGGAGAGATGGACAAGGAAGCCGTACCGGGACACGACATCCACACCACGATCGACGCGGATCTGCAGCAATACGGCCAAGAGTTGATGAGAAACAAGGTCGGGAGCCTCGTGGCGATCGAACCTAAGACAGGAGAAATCCTCACACTTGTGTCCAGTCCAGGAGTCGATGTGAGCATGCTGGCGAACATCGGCCAGCACTATGACGAGATCATCAAGGACCCTCACAAGCCGATGTTCAACAGAGCCGTACAGGCTCCGTACCCTCCAGGCTCCGTGTTCAAACTTGTCAACGGCCTCATAGGCCTGCAGGAAGGCACATTGAACACAGAGATCACCTATCCTTGCAGCCAGGGCTACCATTTCGGCAACCGCAAGCTCGGATGCCACGTCCACAAATCCCCGCTCGCCCTGGAAGAAGCCATCATGATGTCCTGCAACGGCTATTTCTGCTATGTGCTCAGGAATATTCTTGAAAACAAGAAGTACCACGGCATAGGAGAGGCGCTTGACAAATGGAACGAATATGTCCAAAGTTTCGGCTTCGGACACAAGCTGGGCACGGACTTCCCCGCCGAACTGGGCGGAACTCTGCCGACATCAAAGACGTACAACAAGATCTACGGCAAGGGAGGATGGAAATTCACTACGATCATCTCCATCTCCATCGGGCAGGGCGAGGTCGGAGCCACGCCTATGCAGATCGCCAACCTCGCGGCGACCGTCGCCAACAGAGGGTGGTACAAGATACCGCACATCGTGAAAGCGTCGGAAGGGGTCGAGATTGATCCGAAATATTACGAGAGGCAGTACACGATGGTTGACACGACGAATTTCAAAAAAGTGACGCAAGGCATGTGGAGGGCGGTCAACAGTGGATTCGGATCGGGAGGAACGGCATCCATCGCCGCGGTTCCGGGACTGGACATCTGCGGAAAGACCGGAACGGCGCAGAATCCGCGCGGCGCGGACAACTCCGTGTTCATCTGCTTCGCTCCTAAGGACAATCCAAAGATCGCCGTCGCCGCCTACATAGAGAACGCTGGTTTCGGAGCGACATGGGCCGCGCCTATCGCGTCCCTGCTGGTTGAGAAATATCTCAACGGGGAGATCAGTGACCAGCGCCGCGGATTGGAAGACAGGGTTCTTCAGGGGAATCTCATGTCAAGGGTCAAGGCCTATAAATAGTTGAGCGATGGAGAACTTTTCGGACAGAGGCATAAAGAAGAGTGTTGACTGGGCGCTGGTGGTCACCTACCTGCTCCTTATCCTTATCGGCTGGGTCAACATCTACGCCTCCATCCATTCCGATGGCCCCGCCAGCATATTCGATTATAATTTCCGCTCCGGCAAGCAGTTCGTATGGATTCTCACCGCGCTCGGGCTTGCGGCTCTCATCCTGTTCGTGGTGAACGCCCAGCTCTGGGAAAGCGCGTCCATACCTTTGTACCTGGGGGTACTGTGCCTGCTTGTGGCCGTGATATTCCTTGGAGTGGAAGTTAAGGGGTCACGGTCATGGTTTGAGTTCGGGCCAATCAGGTTCCAGCCGGCGGAAGTCTCGAAAATCACGACATCACTGCTGCTGGCCACACTTATGAGCCAGGTCAATTTCAGGATCACACGGTTCAAGGATTTTCTTCTGACCGCCTTGATTCTCGGCATTCCAATGGTGGTCATTCTGGCCGAGAGCGAGACTGGCTCCGCACTGGTCTATGTCGGATTCATATTCGTCATGTACAGGGAAGGCTTTTCCGGTTGGTGGATCTTCTGCATCGGAATGGCCGCTCTGCTGTTCATCCTCACGCTGACGGCATCTCCTTACGTGTCCATCCTTGTGCTGGCAGGAGTCCTTTTGCTATGCAATGGCCTTGAATCAAACAAAATAGGAGTGGCTTTCTGGATATTCTCAGGAGTATTGCTGATTCTCTGCCTGCTGCCGTGGATTTTCGGGAAGTTCAGCCCGGAGTCATTCGTCTCAAAGATAAATCCGCTCTACATCCTTGTCGGAATATGTGTCGCGGCGGTGTTGTATCTGATGATCGTTGGCTACAGGTCGCGTCACCGCTTTCTGTCAATGTCCGCCTTGGGGTTGATCGCAGGAATGGCGCTCGTGTTCTCTACCGAGTTCATATTCAACAACATCCTTCAGGATCATCAGCGCAAGAGAATCGAGATGCTGCTGGGGATGAAAGAGGATCCTGCAGGTGTCGGCTACAATGTCAACCAGAGCATGATCGCCATCGGTTCCGGCGGACTCCACGGCAAAGGCTTTCTGGGCGGGACCCAGACCACCTTCGGATTCGTGCCGGAGCAGAGCACCGATTTCATCTTCTGTACCGTAGGGGAGGAATGGGGATTCCTCGGCTGTCTTGTCGTGATCTCTCTGTACGTGTTCCTGATTTCCAGAATCATCATGGACGCGGAGAAAAGCCGGGAGGCGTTCACCAGAATATACGGCTACTGTGTGGCCTCGTGCATATTCATGCACTTGTTCATCAACATCGGGATGACCATCGGCATTATGCCTGTGATCGGCATCCCATTGCCGCTGCTCAGCTATGGAGGCTCCTCGCTGTGGGCATTCACGGTGCTGATCTTCATATTCATAGCACTGTATCGGCAAGAGAAGAAATACTATTAGCCGTTCAGACTGTTAAAAATTAGGGTGGTATATAGGTGTTGACCAACGTTTCTCTTATAGCGCTGATATTTAGGCAATTGTGATTCATTGATATTTCTGGACAATAATCTGTATGTAAAGGACCTAATCTCCATCGTAGTCATATAATAAGATAAGTGGTGACGGAAGATCCCTGGCTTATTCATCGGGTGAAAAAGGTGGCTTTCCGCACCCGACTCTAATCAGGGATGTCTCTCCGGGTGTATAACCACCATTTTTTCACCCGGAATAATAGTTGTTTGGATCTGAGCAGACAATGCCACGCGCCAAGGTTGCTGAACGTGAATCCGGAATGTCGCCAGCTGTTCGGCCAGTGTTTTCTTCTCCTAACCCCAATCAGACGTCTTGTCCTTGTAGGTACACCAGAAGTTCGTTTCCTGCACCAGTGATGCGCTCCAGTATATTCAGCGCATACAAAGGCCTCCTTACGTACATTTTTCTGTCGAAAAACAATATGAGACCGTTCTTACAGGTATGAAAAACTATGCGCACCTAAAACAGCATTCGCTTGATAACTAATGAGTTGATGTTTCAAGTGTAAATGTATTCGCGCACCTAAGAGTCGACAGCCGCGATACAGGGCGTTCTATTGGTGTTCCGAACTTCCAAGTGCGAGAAACCACGCGTACCTGAAATGTCATCAGATTGATAACCAGCGACTTGCTCTTCTAGGTGCGAGCATATTCGCGCACCTGAGCGTTATGCATATTATGGTATGCTGAGCTTTAGATTCGCACAATATTATGTCTGGGTGGTCTTGAAGACGCTATATACCATTAACAGACACAGTTACCTTAGGGGTTTTCTTGTATGCCCGCAATCGCTTGGATGTCGGCACGATGCGGAGGAAGGTAGTCAACTTGTATATATTCCCCAAAAATTAACTGGTTTGCGACTGTTTTCCTTAATCAATGACTTTTTTTTAGTAAATTTGCATTCTATCATACTGCCTTGGTGGTGAAATGGTAGACACGAGGGACTTAAAATCCCTTGGACAGAAATGTCCGTGCGGGTTCGATTCCCGCCCGAGGCACAAGAGGGACGGCTTCCGCCGTCCCTCTTGTGCTATTGCCCCTCTCCCCAACCCTTGCCTCAAGACAGAATTGCAGCCGGAAACCATGCAGGAAGGACACGGGCGGCACTCCCTGTGCAATTCTTTCCGGTCTTTTCCACCGAACACCTTTGGGGAAGACGCTACTTCAGGAAAACGAAGAAGACGGCGAGCACAAGGCAGACGAACGCCGCGATGTGGTTCCAGTGGAGAGCCTCGCCTTTGAAGAGGAGGGTGACAACCAAAGTGAAGACGATGAGGGAGACAACCTCTTGGATAACTTTTAGTTGCATAAGGCTGAACGGGCCGCCGTTGCCAGTAAATCCGAGGCGGTTGGCTGGAACCTGGGCGCAATATTCAAAAAACGCCAGTCCCCAGGAGAAGAGGATGACCAGAATGAGCGGCCAGCTCGTCGAGACCTTCATCTCCTGAAGCTTCAGATGGCCGTACCACGCGAATGTCATAAATATGTTGGATAGCACCAACAAGAGGACTGTCCCTATCGCTTTCATCGCCTTGCAATCATAAAAACGGACGCAAAGGTAGTAATATTTCACCTATATATTGTCATAGGAGATTCTACAAAAAGGGCCGGCGGAGAAAAAAAATCCGCCGGCCTTTTCGATATATTCATCAAATGGTTATCTGATCATATTCTTTGGATCAAGGGCTTTGTCGAGTTCCTCCTTGGTGAGGATGCCTTTCTCAAGGACGATGTCATAGACAGAGCGGTTGGTCTCAAGAGCCTCCTTGGCGACCTTGGTGCTGGCCTTGTAGCCGATGATAGGGTTGAGGGCGGTCACGATGCCGATGCTGTTCTTCACCATCTCGTAGCAACGCTCCTTGTTGACGGTGATGCCTTCGATGCACTTCTCGCGCAGGGTGTTCATCGCGTTCGTAAGCCATGTTATGCTCTCCATGATTGATTCGGCGATCACAGGCTCCATGACATTCAGCTGGAGCTGTCCGGCCTCGGCAGCGAATGAGACGGTCATGTCGTTGCCGATCACCTTGAAGCAAACCTGATTGGTGACCTCCGGGATGACAGGATTGACCTTGCCAGGCATGATTGACGAGCCTGGAGCCATAGGCGGAAGATTGATCTCCTTCAGACCGCAGCGAGGACCGGAGGCCATGAGCCTGAGGTCGTTGCAAATCTTGGAAAGCTTGACTGCCAGTCTCTTGAGGGCACCAGAGTAGCTGACATAGGCGCCAGTGTCAGGAGTGGCCTCCACGAGATCCGGAGCAGCGATGAACTTCTCGCCTGTGAGTTCGGTCATCTTCTTGGCGCAAAGCTCTGCGAAACCAGGCTTGGCATTGAGGCCGGTACCGATTGCGGTGCCTCCCATGTTGATCTCATAGAGAAGATTCACGTTTCTCTCAAGGTTCAGAACCTCTTCCTCAAGGTTGGTGGCATAGGCGTGGAACTCCTGGCCGGAGGTCATAGGAACAGCGTCCTGAAGCTGTGTACGGCCCATCTTGATAACGTCCTTGAATTCCTCACCCTTCTCCTTGAACGCGTCGATGAGATCCTTGAGGCTCTTCTCCAGTTTTCTGTTCATCCTGATGAAAGCGTAGCGGAAGGCAGAAGGATAGGCGTCGTTGGTAGACTGGGCGCAGTTCACATGGTCGTTAGGTGAGCAGAACTGGTACTCCCCCTTTGCATGTCCCATGATCTCAAGAGCCCTGTTGGCGATCACCTCGTTGGCGTTCATGTTCACGGATGTTCCCGCGCCTCCCTGCATCATGTCCACAGGGAACTGGTCGTGGAACTTTCCGTCGATGATCTCGCGGCATGCCTCCACGATCGCGTCGGCGATCTTCGGATCCATAGCTCCGAGTTCCTTGTTCGTCTGTGCCGCGGCAAGCTTGATGCAGGCCATGGCGATGACGTACTCAGGGTAGTCGCACATCCTGGTGTTGGAAATCTTATAATTATTGAGAGCCCTCTGTGTCTGAACACCGTAGTAGGCCTCAGCCGGAACCTGAAGTTCCCCAAGAAGATCGGATTCAATCCTGAATTTCTCTTCGCTCATAATAAATCAATATTATCGGTTTATAAATTGTTTTACAATCTCTCTGACAAAGGTAAGTCCAAAAAAGATTATAAGCAAAAATGCCGCGATATATTTCAAATTATTATTTATTTACCGGGGCTGTCACGTAGTGACTGGGGGTGTATGGCTATTGTGCGAATCGAAAGCGCCGGCCCTATCGGGTCGGCGCTTTTGCATATTCATTTGTCAAAGATATTATTTCTTTGATGATTTGGCTGTGGTGCCGTTCTTGGCGGCAAGGCGCTTCTGGTTCCAAATCGTAGCATCGAACATCACTGGTGTACCGATGAAGATGGAAGCGTAAGTACCGATGCAGATACCAAGGATAAGGGCGACCGCGAGACCTCTGATGGACTCACCACCGAAGATCGCGATAGCGAGCATGGTCACGAGAGTGGAGACAGAGGTGTTGACGGTACGTGTCAATGTCGCGTTGATGGCCTGGTTGGTGTTGGTCCTCACGTCAACATTCGGATGCAGGGTCCTGTACTCACGGATTCGGTCGAAGATAACCACGTTGTCGTTGATGGCGTAACCGATGATGGTCAGGATGGCCGCGATGAACGTCTGGTCAACGTCAAGGTTGAACGGAAGGATTCCGGAGAACAATGAGAAGAAACCGATCACGATGATCGCGGTGTGGGCAAGTGAAACGACTCCACCAAGGCCCCATGTCCAGCCCTTGAATCGGAAGGCGATGTAGGCGAAGATCACAAACAGGGAGAGGATGACGGCGATGATGGCGTCTCTCTTCATGTCGTTGGCGATCGTAGGGCCGACCTTGTCTGATGAGATGATACCGTTAGGATTGTCAACGGTTGACTTGAACTCGTCAAGTGTGATGTCTGTCTCAGCGAAGAACGGCTTCAAAGCGTTGTAGAGCTTGGCTTCAACCTCGGCGTCAACATCAGTTGACTCCTGATCGTTCTTGTACTGGGTTGTGATCTTCATCTGGCTCTCGCCACCGAACTGCTTTACCTCGACGGCACCGTCAAACTCAACGATAGCGGCATCACGAACCTGCTCGGCGGTTACCGGCTGGTCGAAACGTACAACATAGGTACGGCCACCGGTAAAGTCAACACCGTAAGTGAAGCCCTTGGTGAAGATAGACACGATTGAAATGACGATCAACGCGCCGGAAATGATGTAAGACCACTTGCGTGCGGCGATGAAGTCGAAATGCGTGTTCTTGAGGAAGCTCTTGGTGAGGTTGTTCTCGAAAGCGATGCTCTTGCCCTTCTCGATGCGGTCATCAAAGATAAGCCTTGTGATGAAGATAGAGGTGAGGACAGAGGTGATGATACCGATGATCAACGTGGTGGCGAAGCCCTGGACAGGACCTGAACCGAACACGAAAAGGACGATACCGGTAAGGAGGGTGGTCACCTGACCGTCGATGATGGCGGAGTAGGCGTTCTTGTAACCATCGGCTACGGCCTTGCCCAGACCCTTGCCAGCAGCAAGCTCTTCCTTGATACGCTCGTAGATGATCACGTTGGCGTCAACGGCCATACCCATTGTCAGGACGAGACCGGCGATACCAGGCAATGTCAGGACAGCTCCGAATGAAACGAGGACTCCGAAGAGGAGAAGCACGTTGCAAAGGAGTGCGATGTCAGCGGCGACACCGGCGCCCTGATAGAAGAAAATCATGTAAACGAGAACCAAGAGGAACGCGATGATGAAGGAGATCATACCGGCGTTGATGGACTTGGCACCGAGTGAAGGACCTACAACCTGCTCCTGGATGATGGTGGCAGGCGCAGGAAGCTTACCTGACTTGAGGACGTTCACAAGGTCGGTGGCCTCATCCGGAGTGAAGTGACCGGTGATAGAGGAACTTCCGCCCGTGATGGCGTTCTGTACGTTAGGATATGAATATACCATGTCGTCAAGGACGATGGCGATCTGCTTGCCGACGTTGTCGCTGGTCATGCGGGCCCATATATTGGCTCCCTCGGCGTTCATGCTCATGGAAACGGAAGGCTCACCGTTTGAACCGTGGTCGTAAACGACACGTGCATCGGTGATCACACCTCCGTCAAGCTTCGCCTTGCCGTCCCTTGAGGTAGCCTTGATGGCGACGAGCTCGAAGATGTTCTCGCCCTGAGCATACTCGGAAGGCTTTACAGACCACATAGGCTTGAACTCGGCCGGGAAGATCTCGGCGATCTGAGGCATGGCGAGATACCTGTTGACCTTGGCGGTGTCGATCGCGGCGGCGAAACCGATGCAGGCATTGTTAGATCCTGAAGGGCTCAGCACAGCGAAGAGAGGATTGGCCTTTCTGTAAGCGTCAATCTTAGCGGAATTGTCCTGGTTCTGAGCGATCTCTGAATTGAGAAGAGAGTCAACACCTTCTTTGGCTACATTCTCGGCGGCAGGCTCGGCGACAGGCTCGGCGACCGCTGTGGTGTCGGCCTCTCCAGCAAGAATCTCAGCCAGCTTGGCGTTGGCCTCGGCAAGATAGCCGGAAAGTTCCTGGCTGGTATAGGTCTCCCAGAACTCAAGGGAAGCGGTTCCCTGAAGGAGCTTCCTCACACGCTCAGGCTCCTTGACGCCCGGAAGCTCGACGAGGATACGTCCGCTGTTGCCAAGTTTCTGGATGGACGGCTGGGTCACACCGAAACGGTCGATACGGCTTCTGAGGACGTTGAACGAGTTGGCGACGGCACTCTCAGCCTCGTCACGGATGACACTGATGACATCGGCGTCTGAGGAGGCCGGGGTGATCTTGTCTTTCATCTCGTAAGTACCGAAAATCTGGGCAAGGTGCTGACCGTTGCTCACTTCCTTCCACGCATCCGCGAAAAGAGTGATGTAGTCCTCTCTGGAATTAACGCTGCGTTCCTTGGCGAGGGCGAGAGCCTTCTGGAACTCAGGATTCATGCTGTTGCCGGAAATGGCCTTCACAAGATCCTGAAGCTGCACCTGCAGCATGACGTTCATACCACCCTTGAGGTCCAGACCAAGGTTGATCTCCTTGGCTTTGCACTCCTTGTAGGTGTTCCAGAGGAATACCTTCTTCGAAGAGATGGAATCAATGAATACCCTGTTCTGTTCCTTCCTGATCGAATCCAGATAGTAAGCCTGGTCATTTTCAGGAACCTGGGCGAAAGCCGCTGAATTCTGAGCCGCCACGGCAGCTTTCTCAGCGAACTTGGCCGCTTTCTTCTCCTGGATGGAAGTCACCGCTGTGAAGGAAAGCTGCCAAATGGAAGCGATCGCAAGCAGAATGGCGACAAGCCTAATCCAACCTTTACTTTGCATAATTGTGTACTTTTATTATTGTTTTTAATTTTTGCGCATAAAAATAAGGGTACAAATTTAGCATTTTTTTCTTAGAAAGAAATTATCTGCCAAGTATTTCTTATTTTTGCAGACGCAATCACCGAGATTTTTCAGAATGAGAAACAAAATATTCATCGGCATTCTAACTCTGCTCGCGCAGATCACATCCAACGGAGAGGCTCACGCGCAAGTCTCCCCGACCAGACTCATGATCAAGGCTGACTCGTGCCGGCTGGCCTACAGCTTCGAGGAGGCGGTCAAGTACAGCGAAGGCGCCATCGAGATTCTGGACTCAACCGCTTCGGCAAAGGCGGAGGAACAATTATTGATGGCACGCAATGGACTGAACATGATGGGGTTCTGCAGCCAGCCGACTGTCGTCGCGAAGCGGACATTCCCGCTCAGGGACTTCTTCTTGTTCTACCCGCTGAAGGATTTCAGCTGGAGGAAGACCCCGAACCAGCTCGACTCTTTGGGCGGAGACGACCTCTCTCGCGCCATCTACATCCCTGACGACGCGAAGGACATCTACTACTCAGCCAAAGACGAGGAGGGCATCAGGAATATTTACTGCACACATCTGACGGATTCCCTATGGTCCGCACCGGCGCTGATCAACGAGCAGATGACCAGTTCCTCGGACGAGATCTACCCGATGCTGTCCCCTGACGGACAATCACTTTACTTCGCCTCCAAAGGTCTGTACGGCATGGGAGGCTACGATCTCTATGTCTCAAACTGGAACAGCGAGACCAACGATTGGGACATGCCGGTGAATATGGGCTTTCCATATTCATCACCTTACGACGACTTCCTTTTCGTCAACACGGAGGACGGGAAATATTCCATCTTCGCGTCGAACCGCGAGTGCGGCCGCGACAGTGTGACAATCTATGTACTTGAATATGACAGCATGCCTGTCCGGAAAGCCGTCACCGATGTAGGCGAGCTGAGGACTCTGGCAGCCCTGAATCCGGCCAAGGATCCTTCCAGGATCGACAATGACGCGGCGGTTCCGGACGATGGGCAACACGATGAAGGCACAAAGCGCTACATGGAAAAGATGCGTGAGGTTAGAGCCTTGCGTGACTCGGTGGCAAGGTACGGAAAGAATCTGGACAAGATGCGCTCGGAACTTGCGGCGGCCTCAGCGGAAGAAAAAGCCAGACTCACGGCCGAGATATCCGACAAGGAATTGATGCTTCCGACCTTGAACAGTTCCTTAAACGCCGCGGTAAAGGAGCTCCAGAACATCGAGATGGATTTTCTGGCCAACGGAATCGTGATCGACACCGGCAGACTTCAGGCGGAGGTCGACAAGGAGATCGTGGGGGCTGCTTCCGGCTACACGTTCTCAAAGAACAGTTACGGTCCGGAAAAGCTTCTGGACATCCGTAAACCTAAGCCATCTTTCGACTACTCTCTCATGATCCTTCCGGAAGGACGGTTCGCCGAGAACAACACTCTGCCGGACGGAATCATCTATCAGATAAGGATATTCACCCTGTCAAGGAAAGCCACGGTGGCGGACCTCAACGGTTTGAGCCCCGTGTTTGAAAGGATCACGACTTCGGGTAAACATGCATATTCAGTCGGATTGTTCAAATCTTACAAGGACGTGCTTTCCAATCTTAACAAGGTGAAGAAGAAAGGGTTCCGAGACGCTCAGATCGACGCTTTCCGCAACGGGCAGATCATCAGCGTGTCAAAAGCCCGTGAGATTGAGTCGAAGACCAGATCTCTGCTCATGGTCAAGATCTACCCAGAGGACGGCCAGTCTCTTCCGGAACAGGCCATCGCCGCGATCCACGAGCATTCCGACAAGGATCTGATCAAGAGCGTGGAGGCTGGCGCGGTCGTGTTTACGACAGGTCCGTTCGAAGACAGGTCACAGGCCGACGCCCTTGTCGCCGCCCTGAAAGCCGCCGGTGTCGAGAACATCTCCGTCACCGAGTCCGCCTCGGAATAGATTCACTGAAAGAAAAACGTGACCAAGATGAAGAAAGTCGGGAAAGTTCTTGTGGTTGATGACAATGCGGGGATCCGGTCCGCGTTGAAGATCTTGTTGCCTATGCGGTTCGAGGCGGTGGAGATCCTGCCGTCACCGGCACAGCTTATCAGCACCGTCAATGCCTTCCAGCCGGATGTGATCCTGCTGGACATGAATTTCAACACGGACATCAACACTGGAAATGAGGGACTTTTCTGGCTCAGCGAGTTACGCAACAACAACCCGAACCAGAAAGTCGTGCTGTTCACGGCCTACGCGGACATATCCCTGGCCGTGGAGGGGATGAAAAGAGGGGCGTTCGACTTCATCGTGAAGCCTTGGGAGAACGAGAAATTGCTCGCCACGCTGGAAAGGGCGGTGACGGAGAACCGGAAGGACAGCCGGCAGTCTAATGAATATGCCACCGGCCCGACCGGGATGTACTGGGGCACTTCACAGGCCATGGCCGAAATCAAGAAGACAATCGAGAAGATCGGCCCTACCGATGCCACGGTACTGATCACCGGCGAGAACGGAACGGGTAAGGATCTTCTGGCCAGAGAGATACACAATCATTCCGAGCGGCGGAACGGCCCTATGGTCAGCGTGGATGCCGGAGCGATTCCGGAGGCCCTTTTCGAGAGCGAGCTCTTCGGACACGTCAAGGGAGCGTTCACGGACGCCTATGCCGACAAGGCCGGAAAGGTCGAGTTGGCCGAGGGCGGAACCCTTTTCCTGGATGAGATCGGGAATATTCCTTTACACCTTCAGGCGAAGCTTCTGAGGGTTCTCCAGAACAGGACGATCACGAGGGTCGGCGACACCAAGCCACGCAATGTGAACATCCGCCTTGTCTGCGCCACGAATATGGATCTGCGCCAGAAGGTGCAGGAAGGCTCGTTCAGGGAGGATCTCTTCTACAGGATCAACACGATGAGCATCCATCTGCCGGCCCTGAGGGAGCGCCCGGAAGACATCGTTCCGCTCGCGGAGATATTCATAAAAAGGTTCGACGAGAAGTACCACCGCGAGGTAGAGGGCATCGATCCGGAGGCGAAGGCCGCTTTGAAGGACTGCCATTGGAGCGGGAATATTCGTGAACTCCAGAACTGCATCGAGAAGGCGGTCATTCTGGCGGAAGGCAATGATTTGACAGAAAAAGAGTTGCAGCTGCCGTCAGAGACTCTTGTAGAAGGAAGCGAGCCATCGGTAGCCACATTGGAGGAAGTGGAGGAGAAGGCCATCCGCGCCGCGGTGGAGAAATATTCCGGGAATATGTCGCTGGTGGCCAAGGCGTTGAATGTCAGCCGCCCGACCCTCTACAGCAAACTCAAGAAATACGGGATTTAGTCGAAGTTTATGAATATGCTTCCGTGGCCTCAGATAGCGATTCCGGCCGGCGTTCTGGTGCTGGTGGCTTTGCTTGCGGTGCTTCTTACACGGCATCGCATCCTCAAGAAAGTGACCTATATGCTTGATGCCCTGGAGGATAAGGAGACCAATTTCAGGTTCGACGAGGGGGGCTTGGGCAGCCGGAAGATCAACAGGACCCTGAACCGAATCCGTACCATATTCCAGAAAGAGACGGCCGACATCCGGGAGCAGGAGGAATATTACGGACAGATGTTGGACAAGGCCAAGACCGGCATCGTCGTGCTGGAGTCCGGGACGGATTCCGTGCTTTACACCAACAAGCAGGCGTTGATTCTTCTGGGAGTGTCGTCTTTAAGCACCTTACGGCAACTTGACATCGTAAGCCCTTCATTAAGAGGAGCCTTTGAGAAAGTCGAGGAGGGGCTGGACCAGAAAGCGTCCATCTATTCGGAAAGCTCGCAGACGAACATTTCCCTGTCCGCCACATCGGCGCACATCGGGCGTAAGGACGTGAAAATCATTGCGGTAAACGACATCTCTGAGGCCATCGAGGAGAACGAGTCAGTGTCCTGGACGAGGCTCATCAGGGTTCTCACACACGAGATCATGAACACCGTCACACCGATCGCCTCCCTTTCCGAGGCTCTTTCCGAATATGCCGGGACGATCACTCCGCCCTCTGACGGGCCTGATCTGAAGGCAGGTCTGGAGACCATCGCCAGTTCGTCCCGTGGTCTTATAAAGTTTGTCAATTCGTACAGGGATCTGACCCACGTGGCCGTGCCGGTCAGGAAGGCGTTTTTCGCTCGCGACCTCGCGGCCAAGGTCATCGATCTGAGCCAGCCGGTGTTGACCGCCGCCGGGGCTACCGTTGGATTTGTGGAAAAGACCGAGGACGTGCTTCTGTACGCTGACGAGAGCCAGATCTCACAGATTCTCATCAACCTTGTCAAGAACGCCGCTCAGGCCGGGGCGCGGCACATCGAAATCTCTGCCGAGATTGACAAGAGGGACAACGTCATCATCAATGTGAGCAATGACGGGCCGCCTATCAGCGCGGCAAGCCAGGAGGAGATATTCATTCCGTTCTTCACGACCAAGCCTGAGGGCAGCGGAATCGGACTGAGCCTTTCCCGTCAGATCATGAGGATGCACGGCGGCACCCTCCGCCTCACCCGCTCGGACTCCGAAGCGACTGTTTTCACGCTGATATTCAAGTAAAACTCATTAGCGGACCATGGGATGGAACATATTCATTATCAAGAATATAATAATTTACCTTCAGTAGTTTTCCACCAAAGGTACAACGCTTATTCACTATCAATCAACAGGTTAATCGCCACTCATTGATTCCGAGCGAGTGGCAACTAAGTAGCTCATTATCAAACAATAAAGCAAGTACGTGGTGCCGGTTTATGCACCACGTACTTGCTTATTATATTAGTTGACAGATAGTTATCTGCCACGACACTGCAATCGCATTTCGATGGTTGGTGAGCTGTCGAACCACGGGTTCAACGATGGCACGCTCAGCGACCGGGATAGCAGGACTACCCTACTCGTTCTTGAGGGACTCGACAGGGTTGGTGTGAGCGATCCTCAGGGAGCCGATCACGATGACGCTGACGATTATGGCCAGCACGATGATGTCGGCGGCGATGAAGAACAGAGGTGACAGGGTGATCTTCAGGGCGAACTGCTCCAGCCAGTAATGCGCCACAAGCCAAGCCCCGGCGTCACCGATAAGGACAGCGACAAGAGCCACTTTCAGCACATCCATCACGAGCATCGACACGATCTCCGAGGATTGCGCTCCGTTGACCTTGCGGACGGCGATCTCGGCGCTTCGGCGATAGTTCTCGTCACGGACGTAGGAGATCAGGCCGATCACCGCTATCAGCAGGGCGAACAACGCTCCAAGGGTGTAGGTTCTCTTCATCTGCCTCGTCGGATCGTATAGGCTCCTGAACGTCTCGGCGTAAGACTTCACCTCGGCGTCGCTGTCAGGAGCGACCTCCCGGATTGTCTTCTCCACCTTACGCATCGTCTCCGGAGTGACATCCGTGAGCTTCACGACAAGTGTCTGCATCAGCCTTGACCAGTCAAAGTCAGCCTTTTCCTCATCGGTGAGGAAGTCCTTGTTCCAGCAGAAACGCACGCTCGGACGGTTGTCCGGATCAGAGACGCTTCCGATGACATAGTCCTCATAGACTCCGCAGATCGTGACCTGCCCGTGCTCGGAGATGCCGACAATCTTTCCAACGGCTCCGTCAGACCAGTTGGCGAAAGCCGCCATCTTGGTCACAAAGGACTTGCTGACAGCGACATCATTCGGTCCTTTTGGAGCGGATCCCTCGACGAGCCGGAAGCCCATCATATTGAAGAAACCTTCCGTGGCGCCATATTCATCAGCGACATTGAAGAGTTCCCTGTCGTCACCAGGAAGGGTAACATTATTGCCGGAAGCTGACGCCAAAGGTGTCACGTAGGTCAGTTCAGCAGCCTCGACCTCAGGCAGCTGGCGAAGAGCACCGGCGATGGCTGTCATCTTCGTCTGGTCGTAGGACGGGAATGTCTCATAGACAAGATTGCTGTAGTTGTAGCCCGGATCGGCGTTCAGCACCTTACGGTACTGGAAGCTTACGATCAGCACAAGCGACACCAGCACGGCGTTGATGGCGAACTGGAAGGCAAGCAGTGAGATCTTCCAGCGGCGCTTGCTCTCCTTGTAGCCTCGGAAGGCGCTGGAAATAGGGATTTTGGTGAACATCCTCGCCGGAATGACGGCGGAGACAAGGAACACCAAGATCACAATCCCGACAATGATCCAGACGGAAAGCGGAGTGACAAGATCCTTCACAGGGACTCCCAACAGGGATTCAACCGCACCCCTGAACGCAAAGATCAGCAGGGCTGCCACGGCGAGGGAGACACCCAAATTCCAGGCGGTCTCCTTGAGCAGGATCTTGTTGATGTCCCAAGGCTGGGCTCCGTAGCATTTGCGGACTCCGACCTCGCGCGCCCTGCGGATGACATCCGAGATCGCCACAAGGACGTAGTTCATAATGGACACAAGCAGCAGCAGAGCGGCGATGATGGCAAGTATGAACACAAGGTTCCTGACCTCCGGCTTCGAGCTGTGCTCGGTGGCCAAAGGCGAAAGGAAGTACCAGAGAGTGAGTCCGCTCTTCTCCATTTCCTCCAAAGGCTGGTGAGCCTTCTGCATCTCGTGGATGGCATCCTTAAGCGACGCCGGATCAACCCCTTCGGCCAATTTGACGAAAGCGACGTACCTGTCGTTGCCGACCCAGTTGGAGAGGCTCCACTTGCTCATCGCCTCGATGGAAAGGATGACATCGGCGTGGATCGATCCGTTCTTAGGGAAGTCCTCATAGACTCCGCAGACAGTCAGCTTCAGATTCGGATTGTCCTCGTTGGCGATCTGCTTGCCGACAGCCGCTCCGACTCCACCAAGTTTCTCGGCGAAAGTCTTTGAGATGGCCACATCGCCGCTCCACGACCTCAACGCCTTTTCCGGCTCACCGGCGAGGAACTGGCGATTGAATATCCTGAAAAAGCAGGAATCCGCTAAAAGGTGCTCGGCCGCCACCTTGCTTCCATCGTCATCGATGATGAAATTCTCGCTGTTGAATATGCTGGTGAACCTTGTGGCCTCCAGCACTCCCGGCACCTCGGCCTTGAATCCCGGAGCGATGGCTCCGCTGACCTGACCGAAATCCTTATCCTCACCTTGCATAACGGCGCCGGTGCGGATCTTATAGATCCTGTCAACATCCTTATAGACATTGTCGTACGAAAGTTCAAAGCAGACCTTGGCGATCAGGATGACGGCTATCGCCATCCCGACTCCCAAGGACAAAACCTTGATGATCAAATCACTTTTTCTTCTCATACCCATTCCTCCACATGGAGGCTAATCTTTTATCGTTCAATATTTTGCTTGAATATCCTCCTCCCGATTCCAGCGGTGAGGACACATCATTATATTCCTAATCTTCAATCGTTTAGGCTCCACTGAATTATTACTACTCAATCCGGAAGGTTGCCGCAGCGAACCTTGGCCACCCGCGACCATAAGCGGAGGGGCCAAGCCGTCAGGCTGGAAGGAACGGAGCGCGAAGCGCGGAGGGTTCGTCGCGACAACCATCTGGATTGGAGATATAGCACGCTATTCCTTCTTCAGTTCGATCGCCGGGTTGGTGCGGGCGGCGCGGACAGCCTGCCAGAGGACGGCAAGGGCGGCAATGACGGCGGTGAACAGACCTGCCACCGCGAATATCCACCAATGGAGACCGATGCGGTAGGAATAGCCGTTCAACCAAGTGTGCATCAGGTACCACGCCACCGGGACGGCGATGACGAACGCCACACCGATCATCTTCATGAACTCAGCCACAAGACCCCACAGGACAGAGTTATAGTCAGCGCCATAGACCTTCTTGAGAGACACAGTCCTGCGTTCCTGCTGCATGTAGTACGAACTCATCGCCACGAGACCCAGAGCCGAGACAAACAGCGAAAGGATTGTGAATATGACCATGATCTCCAACACCCTGTTCTCGGAAGCGAACACAGCCTTGATGTCATCCTCGACATAGCTGGCATCGAATAACTTATCCGGGTACAATTCGCTAAAGACCGCCTTGACCCTTGCGAAAGCCTCTTTGTGATCCGGCGTGGTCTTCACAAGAATCGTCCACGGCCACTTCCCGGCAGGATATTCATCATACTGGTAAATCAACGCAGGATGCTGCTCCTCCAGCAACGGCTTGATCTTGAAGTCGTAGTAGATTCCTCCTATCTGCCATGTGCTGTTGGACTTGGTTGTGAACTCCGTGGCGGTCTCGTCTATTTCGAGGATTCCGTAGGCATATTCATTAAGCCAATAGCAGTCAGGTGTGTGATTGTCCTGCTTCTTCCTGATGCCGAGGATGTTGAAGTAGGCGCTGTCGCCCTTCACCATCTGGAACGACGCCTCTTTTCCGCTTTCGGTGGACATAGTCCAGTTGTTGGTCATGAACATAGGATGTCCATCTCCAAGTCCGACAGCCTCAACGCAGCTTTCCGCCTTAAGTTTGTTGATGAGCGGAGCCAATTCGCCCGCGCGACCATATTCATTGCTGATGGTGATCTGATCCTCCGTGTTATAGCCCATCGGAGCGTTGATCATGGAGCGGATCTGAAGGTACATCGTGAAAGCGGTCACGAGCATCACGACAGTGATGACATTCTGAATGACAATGATGACCTTGCTGTAAAGTGTCTTGGTCTTGAGCCTGAGCGTTCCTCGGACAATCTCGATCGGCTCGGCCTTCTGGATGATAAGCGCGGGAACTATGCCGGCGATGACCCCTACCAAAACCGTGAACAGGACGCAGACAAGCACGCTCACCGGAGAGATTGCCTTGAAGATAGAGATGTCATAGTTCAACACCTTCGAAGCCGCCGGGGAAATGGCCTCGCCAAGCAGGACGGCGATGACCATAGCGGCCGCGCAGATGATGGTGCTCTCGACAATCATTTTCAGGAATATCCCGCCTTTCGTCGCCCCGATGAGCCTTCTGGTGGCCATCTCCTTGGCACGGAAGCCGGAGAGAGCCGTGGTCATATTCACATAGTTCAGGATGGCGAACAGAAGCAGCAGGAAGCACATTCCGGCAAGCAGCATCACTGTCGTCTTGTTGCCAAGACGCAGACTGTCATTATAGTCCTCATTGCCGTCCGACAGGAAATAGACATCACGTAAAGGAATGATTCTCACGTCATTATCACCTCCGCCGTAGTCTGACATATATCTCCAGAAATTCTCCCGGCACCATTTAAGAATATCATCGTGTCTGGCCGGAAGATCGGCGTTCGGATAAGCCATCACAAAGCAAGTGGATGATCCGGCGTTGGACATCCGCTCATCGTTCGCCTGGTTGGTGATCGTCATGATCTCTCCGCGAAGGAATATGTCGCACGGTCTGATGATGGAGTTCTCAATGTCCTTGAACACACCTGAGACTGTCAGGTTGCTTACCGTTGAGTCAGCGCCGTCGAAACGGATCTCACGTCCAACCGGATCCCTGTCCCCGAACTGAGCCTTGGCGAAAGACTCACTGATCAGGACTCCGCTTATCGAGGCCTTCCACTCACTGAAGTCGCCCTCCACGAGAGGGAAACTGAACATATCGAAAAACGACGAGTCAGCGTAAGAAGTCCTGGCGTTCACGATGTTGCCGTCGATCTTGTACTCCTGCATTCCGTTGCTGGAATATGAAGCTGACCTCTCAATCTCCGGAAAGTTAGCCTTCATGTGGCGAGACAGCCAGTAAGCGGACGAAAGGGTCTCTTTCTGTGCGATGACGTAGATCCTGTCGGCGTTCTTTTGGAACGAGTCAGTATTCAGCTGACTGGTGACGTACACGGCCAGAAGCAGGACAAACGCCATCGAGAGGCTGAGTCCCAGAAGGTTGACAGCGCTGTAAAGTTTGTTGCGCTTCAAGAAATTAATGAAACTGCTCATAAATCTATTCACGGCCTCGCGGAGGCCAACTTTTTGTTTTTCATTCTTTTGCTTCCCTATCCTCATTCCCGCTTCATGCAAGAGGACATCCAAGCATATTCCTAATGGTCAATCACTTATCCTCCACGGATTTTTACCCGTTTGGAAATCCCATCCAGAAGGTTGCCACGACAAACCCTCCGCGCTTCGCGCTCCGTCCCTCCCAGCCTGACGGCTGGGCCCCTCCCGCTTATGGCCGCGGGTGGCCAAGGTTTGCTGTGGCAACCTTCTGGATGAACCGAGACAAAGTATTAAGGAGTTTGACTATAAGATTCAGGCAACCTTCCGCCAATAATATCTTAAACGTGAGGGGCGGCGCTTATGGGTGGTATAATTACATTATCTACTGTCAAGTCCGTAGTGACGATTCATCAGCTATCGCCAAGTAATCAGCCGACCCTCACGAGAAAGATTCAACGCTAAAGCTCGTTCTTCACGTCGGAGACGATCTGGCCGTCGAACAGGTCGATGGTGCGCTGTGCCACGGCGGCGTCTCTCTGGGAGTGGGTCACCATAACGATGGTCGTACCTTCCTTGTTGAGCTCGCTGAGGAGATCCATAACCTCCTTACCGTTCTTGGAGTCCAGGTTACCTGTAGGCTCATCGGCGAGGATCAGTTTCGGACCTGCGACCACGGCACGGGCGATGGCGACTCTCTGCTGCTGACCTCCGGAAAGCTGCTGAGGGAAGTGCTGGGCTCTGTGGCTGATGGCCATTCTCTTCATAATCTCGGTGACCTTCTGCTTACGCTCGGCCGCGGAGATGTTCAGGTACCTCAACGGAAGCTCGATGTTCTCATAGACATTCAGTTCATCGATCAGGTTGAAGCTCTGGAACACGAATCCGATGTTGCCCTTACGGAACTTGGTGCGCTCCTTTTCCTTGAGCTGGCTGACCTCCGTGCCGAGAAGTTCGTAGGAGCCTCCGGTAGGGTTGTCAAGAAGGCCGAGGATGTTCAGAAGGGTTGACTTACCGCAACCGGAAGGACCCATGATGGCGACGAATTCTCCGTCAGCGATTTCGAATGAAACTCCATTGAGGGCTGTTGTCTCGATCTCCTCTGTTCTGAAGACCTTGGACAGATTTGTGACTTTAATCATGGCTTTGAAAAATTTTATTTGTTATTGTTTATATTCATTAATCAATTAGAAGACAAGCACATCGCTGTCGCCGTAGTTGTCGTAGGAGGAGGTGATGACCTTCTCGCCAGGCTCCAGCCCTTCAAGCACCTCATAGAACTGAGGGTTCTGACGACCGATGCGGATCTCGCGCTTGACAGCCTTGCCTCCATCCTTGCTGACCACATAGATCCACTTGCCTCCCGTCTTCTGGTAGAATGTCCCGCGAGGGATGAGGACCGCCCGCTCCGGCTGACCGAGCTGAAGGTTCAGGTAATATGTCTGGCCGGTCCTGATGTTGTCGGGCTGCTGGCCCTCGAACTTGAAGTCCGCCTGGAACTTGCCGTCACGCACCTCCGGATAGACCTTGCGCACCTGCGCGTCGTACTTCTCGCTCTGACGCTCAAATGTGGCGTCGAGTCCCGGAACCACACGGTCAATATAGTGTTCATCTATCTTAGCCTCAATCTTGTAGCTACCCTCGGAGTTGATCTGGCCGATCTTGGTGCCGGCACCGATGTATTGGCCAAGGTTCGCATCCAACAGTCCGAGAACCCCGTCGATCGGAGCCTTGATCGTAAGGCTCTCCTTGCGGCGGCGTATGAGTTGCATGTTCATCTTCATGTTGTCAAGACTCTCGCGCAGACTCAGGAGTTGGGTCGAACGGTAGAGACTGTCCTGCTCCATACTCTTGAGAGTCAGGTCAAGGTTCTGCTGCGAAAGCTCATAATCCTCCTGGGCCTTGAGGTAATCCTCCTTTGAGATGAGCTTCTCCTTGTAAAGCTGCTGGTTCTGCTCGAATGCCCTCTTGTTACGCCTGGCCTCGGAGGCGTAGCGGAGACGGTTCTGCTCATGGGAGAGTTTCTGCTGCTCCATCGAGATCATCGTGTTACGAAGGATGTTCTCCTTTTCCGCAAGCTCAGCCTCGGCGTTAAGTATCTGAAGGTCAAGGTTATCATTGGACAGCACAAGAATCGGTTCCCCGGCCTTGACGGTGGAGCCTTCCTCGACGATGATCTTCTGGACGGTACCGCCTTCGAGCGGGCTGATCTGGATTGTGACCATTGGCTGTACCTGACCGCTCACACGGATATAGTCGTTGAACTGTCCGTCAGTCACCTGGCTGACCGTGATCGTGTCCTTGTCAACCCTGAGGGTCTTGGAATTGTCTCTGAACACGAGGTAGAGCACGAACACTACCACGATGGCTCCAAGCCAGTAAGGCATCGCCTTTTTTGTGAAGGCTGATCTCCAACCTTTCTTTTTCTCGATTATCTTGTCCATAATGTTTGTTATTATTCGTTGATTATTTCTGAGGTGGTCGCTTCGACAGGCTCAGCGACCGGCACGGTCATATTCATTGATTGATGTAATCCACTCCGTTATAGTAGTTGACCACGCTGCGCTTGATGAAGTAGGTCAGCAGCGAGTTGAGCCGCTGGGCGTTCGCCTCAAGGTAGTTGTTCGATGCGGTCTGGAACTCGATCGGAGAGATTAACCCCTGCTCCAACTTTTTCATATTCAATGAATATGCTTCCTCCTGCACATCGGATTTTCTCTGCGCCTGAATATAGGCGGCCGACGCTCCGTCGCGATCCTGGACAGCCCTGCGCACCTCGGCGGAGATGTCCCTCATCTTCTGGTCGTACTCGGCTGAAGCCCTGGCGACCGCGTTCTTCTTTCTTGCGATGTTGCTGTGTCGCTGAAGTCCTGAGAAGATCGGAATATTCAGGGACAGCTGGACATATTCACCACCATTGTTCTTGAACTGCGTGCGGAAAGGGTCGGATGCCGAGCCGCTGCCAGGGTAGGTGAAGTAAGTCGTGGACCATCCTGCGTAGGCGTTCAGCGAAGGGAGAAGCTGCCATCTGGCTGTGCTGAGCTCACGCTTGGCGTTCAAGAGGTTATAGCGTGCCACACGTGCGGCCGGGTTGTTCGCCTGCGCGAAATCAACCATATCCTCCAGAGCCAAGGAATCGGTCAGCATCCTTTCGCTGTCAAGGGCCACCGGAAGCTCAGTGTCGATGACAAGCTCGTGATCCTCAGACCAGAACATCACGTCCTCAAGTGTGATCTTAGCGTCGTTGAGCTTGTTGTTGGCCTCAACGAGTTGGTACTGCTTGTCTGCAAGGTTGGAATCCATCTCCACAACATCCGCGTGACCCTTCTGTCCAAGTTCCTCCTGACGGCGGGCTTTTGTGAGAGATTCCTCGGCGACCTCGACCTGAGCCTTGTAGATGTCGGCCAGCTGGCTGTAATAGAGCACGTTGCAGTAGGCTTCCATCGTGGCGAGGCAGATGTCAGCCTCAATCTGGTCTTCCTGCGAGTTGCCAAGAGCGATGGAAGTCTTGGAGATCTTCATATTGTTCACGGCCTTGAATCCGTTGAAGAGGGCAATGCCGGCGCTTACACCATAACTGTTGTGGAACGAGGTTGTGGTGACGTAGGTGTTGGTCTTAGGGTCAACCGCACGTCCGAAGTTATAGTAAGCCGAGCTGCTTCCGCTTATCTCAGGGGTGAACGCATCGAAGATCGCATCCCTTCTCGCAAGCCGTGCGTCACCATTGGACGCCTGCTGGATCCTCACCTTGGTGCTGTTGCTGATCGCATATTCCATACAATCCTTCAGCGTCATCGGATTAGGAAGCGACTCCTGCGCGAAAACCGGAGCGGCGACCATCATCGCGAATGTTATGAATATTGTCTTTTTCATATTTCTTTTTCCTTTTCGGTAAAAGTCATAAGCATTAGGCGTGCCAAAATATTCAATTAATTAGTTATGAATATTTTAGCAATTTTAGCGATTTGGGAAAGTGTAAAGAAATTTAACACTGGGTGTAAAGAAACTTTACACTTTCACCGATCACTTCGACAAGCTCAGCAACCTGATCTTCCCTGCATTGACGTCAGATCGTGCACCAGAATGTGACGATGAACGGGATGGAGAATTCGAGGACGAAGCCATGGAAGAGAGAGATCACTGAATATTCCTTGCCGGAGGATGCCATGATGATCGGAAGTGTGGTGTCCATCGATGTAACGCCACCGGCGGCTATCGGAGCGAGCGGACCACCTATTCTGACAAGAAGCGGAGCCAGCAGAAGCGTGGCCATCTCCCTTATGATGTTGGACAACAATGCAACGGTACCGAGTTCGGCGCCACGGTAACCGGTTATGAATATGCTGGAGAGAGAATAGTAGCCGAATCCGGAGCCAACGGCCAGACAGTCTGTGGCCGACCTTTCGGGCAGAATCAGTGCGGCCGCAAGCGCCCCGGCGAATGTGCCGAGCATAGTTCCGGCTGGAAGCAAAGCCATTCGCACATCAAGGGACTTGAATCTGGAGACAATGTTCCTGTCACTTCCCACACCTATCCCCACGAAGAAAAGCAGGGCACACAAGGCGTAGAATGTCAGGTTCCCTTCCACAATTTTCTCCGGCACAATTCCGGACAGGCCGGCAAGGATGCCAAGGACGAAGAAGCCTACTATCACAAGACTGCCTTTCATGTCCTTTTCTTTTCGGATTTAAGATGACGCCACAAAAGCCAGGCGAATAAACAGCTACCGGCCAGAGACAACACAGCAATGAGCAAAGCGTCCAGACCAAGCGACGGAAGTGATGAGATTATCGTCCTGTTCCCTCCGACCTCAACACCCAGAAGAAACAGCAGAGACCAGATCAGAATGGTTGTCAACTTTGAGACCCACCCGCAGTCTCTGTTCCTCAAAAGCCTTCCGGCCGCGATTCCCGCAAACAAGAATAATATAACGGTAAACATTCTATTTGAGCCTTGTACAATTTTCTATTTTCTATGCCAATCTCCAAATCGACATCACACCACATTTCATTTGAACATTTCTATCATGTAAAACTAACAACTATTCTCCAAACATTCGGAATCAGAGAATAATATTTGATTCTTGATGGTCACTGGAACGGCATTCTCCCGTACAAACCACGTCATATTACAATTTTGTCCACGCTAACTGCCATCCGCCGGATAAACGTGTTGATTTGCACAGTTTGTCCGGCTGAAAGGCTTCTCGCCGGACAAAACTTCAAGGTAAGATATGAATAAAATTAGGAAATTATATAGGAGTTGGCTAACATTTTCCTTATGATGCTGATATTTAAGTAATTGTGATTCGTTGGTATTCCTGCATAAGAATCTGTATGTAAAGGACCCAATCTCCATCGTAGTCATATAAGACAAGGTGTGGCGGAAGATCCCGGGCTTATGCATCGGGTGAAAAAAGAGGCTATCCTCACCCGACTCCAATCAGGGATATCTTTCCGGGTGTCTAACCACTCCTTTTTCACCCGGAATAATAGTTGGGGAATATATACAAGTTGACTACCTTCCTTCGCATCGTGCCGCCATATTCACAAAATGCGGGTGACGCCAGCGCGTATGTAACTGCTTGGCGACCGCTTGCATACCACGTTAGTCAACTGCTATATAGTTACCTAAAATTATTAACTCTCTCGAAAAGCACTCAGAGGCTCATTAAGGGACAGTTTTACTGCTGGTTTCCCAAGGAGAGATAGTCCTTGAGCGAATCGACATATTCATTGAACGCCTCGCGGCCAGCGTCGGTCGCGCGGCAGGTGGTGCAAGGTTTCTTGCCTTTGAAGCCTTTCTCGATGGTGATGTAGCCGGCCTCGCTGAGTTTGTCTATCTGCACGCTGAGGTTGCCGGCCGTGGCGCCCGTCTGTTTTCTGATATAGACGAAGTCCGCCTCCTCGACCCCGATGAGGATCGACATCACGGCGAGCCTGAGCTCCGAATGCAGCAGAGGATTCAGTTTTCTGAACATATCCTACCTCTTTATTATTCTGGCGATGATGCCGCCGGCGGTCATAATGATGCCGCTGAAAAGCCATATCAGGCAGATCTGCGCGCCGGCATAGTCAGTGTAAAGTGCGCCGAGCAGAACCACAAGCGCTCCAGAAGCGATGATCGGCCAGCTCTTGATGACTATGCCAGTGGACAGGATGGTGAAACCGAACAAAGACGTGATGAGGTAGGTGTCAAGCACGAACGGGTTGACCGTGCAAGAGAGGATTGTCAGGCAAACGGCCGTGATTCCGAAAGCGCACCAAATCCAGCCTACAGTCTTGTGGAGATAGGTTTTCGGAGCGTCACTCCCCTTCTTTGAAATGAATATGGCCGCCGGAACTCCGATCACCGGAATGAGAAACCAGAGGTAATTCCAGACTGGATTCCCCGTGCCGTTCCATAAAAGATAGATGAGGGCGGAGACCACCGCCAGTATCACACCCCAAAGGATGTAGTAAGTTCCTTGATTCTTCTCGATCGCACGGCAATTCCTTGCCATCGTCTCGCTGATGATTTTCAGACTTTGCTCAGCCGAAAGATTGTTGTTTGTTTCCATAACATTTTGATTTACATCGTTTCCGTCATTAGCGGTCATGCACATTAGCCCTAACGGCATCACAAATATAAATAAGTTTACAATATAAACCAAATAAAATCGTCAAGCTATCACGAAAATCATATCATCAGCATTATCCGCCCCTCCGCCTTGACGAAAGTGTCCGGATAACGCATCACCACGGCATACACCTGCGCCGAGGTCACCGGCTTTCCGTCCTTACGAATATGCAATCTGCGGCTGTTGATGATCTCCGCGATTTGCTCGGTCCGCAGCCCGCCACCCCTCTCGGCAAGCACATAGAGTATAGCTTCTTCGATTTTCATTTCAATAAATCATATTCACCTGAGCTCTTCCGCCCCTCCGTAATAGTCATAAACATCTTGATAGTCAAGGTCAAGCTGCTCCAGAATCTCTTCCGAGGAAAGACCCGTGACGATCTTATTCCCGCCCGAGTTCAGCACCACACCATTCCCTCGCCCGTCATCCTCAATCAACGACCTTCCCCTCAGCCCGACCGGATGGTTCAGCACCGTGTCCACCGGCCGGATGGCATATTCATAGTAGCGGACCGGCCTATTCTTCATCGCCTCCACCTCACTCAGGCGCCTATTCTCTCCAATCATCGCCACCACCGCCAACGCCACCGGCAAAAGCAGCACCGCCGCCACCACAAACTTCTCATTCAATGAATATGTCTCCTCCGGGTTGTTGAACATCATTACTTCAACAAGAGTCTTTTTACTACAAGAATATCCCTCTGTCTATTCCGGATAATCTTCTTTTTAGAATCATAGTTAAAAGATGAATACGATATTTCTATCAGCTTAATTCCATATTGTGGAAGAATATCCCTACGACGTTGATCATAGATTCGTCTTTGCTCACCTCTTCCGACCCCTGATACTGTAGACCTCCTATCAAAGAACGCAACACTCTCTGTATGTTGCTTTTCCCTGTACTCAACTACAATATTCTTATTCGGATAATAAGCATCAACAGGTAGTTTTTTACCGGACGGACAAGACTCACTTGGATCTCCACGTAAGAAATCAAAGGTATGTTGCCTTAAGGCAAGTTCTCCCAACACTTCATCACACAAGTCAATCACATAGGACTCATCAGAATCGCTTCTCTTGTTTTTAATGCCAAGGGCAGCGTTCACCTCAGCAAAATGTTTTTCTAAATCAAATTGATCCATAACAATATAAAATTGACAAATTACTTATTCCGCCCCGGAGCCGCCGTCCAGATGTCGTACATCCGGTCTTTGAGGGACTGGGGAGCGGGGATCTCGACGGAGGAGCTTCGGGAGAGGAGGGCCATCACAAAATCGTTGGTGATTTTCAGACGGAGGGTCACTTCCACATATTCTTTTATGCCGCTGAGCTTGTTCACTATCGCACTTAATCGCCTGATCTGATTCAACATATTCGGAAGCGTTTCCTGCAAATATAGCGAACCAAGGCGACAAAAACTGTAGTTCCTGAAAGAAATGTAAGGATATTACAAAGCCTCCATCCATTCCTCCGCCTCTATGGTCTGGAGGCAAAGGAGAGCACCATCTCGTAAAGCGCTGATTATAAAGCGGTGCAGCACCACCTTCTTATTCTCAATCAATTGTAAAACGCTGGCCTCTTATTTTGACCGCCAGCATTTTGCAACACACACTAAATAAGGTAATTATGTATCAGCCAATCCAAGAAAACCATTACTCTCCTTCAGGCTCCATTGTGAATATAGCCCTGATTCTGGCCATGTCGAACTTCTCGGAGCGATCGTAGCAATAGACACCGTTCTGCTCCTGCTCGACATCGGTCAGCTGGGTATAGCAGAAACCGCAGATGCTCTTGGACATGGAGACGACAGCCTTGACCTGAGCCTCCAGCCTCTTGTAGAAGTCCTCCATCGAGACAACGCTCTTGCCGTAGCCCCAAGACTGGGTCGTTGAGTTAACGGTCGTGGCATCCTGCCCCTTGACCCATTTGATGCCGCCGAACTCATCAAGGATGTACGGAATCGAGCCGTCATATTCATAGAAAGTGTAAGGCTCGCCACCGTAGCGGGCAGGGTCGTTGAAACCGATGTTGTTGATCCGGCCCTTGTAGGTCTGAACAGGTCTGGTGAACAGTTTGCCGTCATTCCAGATTATCTCTTTCAGCTTCTCAGGATCCTGCTCATAGTGATGCTCAGTCCAGATGTCTGTCTTGACCTGGATGCCGCCGCTGCAGATGTTGATCGGACGGGTAGGATCCAACTGCTTTGTCAAGGCATAGATGTCCTCGCTGAAACGCGGGTACTGGACATTGTCTGGCCAGAACTCCTCATTCATCGGAGTCCAGGTGATTATGGAAGGATAGTTTCTGTCACGCACGACACATTCGGCCCACTCACTCAAGAAGTTACGGGCGGGCTCAACGCCATTGAGCTCGATGCCCCAGCTCGGGAACTCGGCCCATGTCAGATAGCCAAGCTTGTCGGCCCAATAATGGAAACGCTCCTCGAACACCTTCTGGTGCAGTCTCGCACCGTTGAATCCGGCGCTCTTGGAAAGCTCGATGTCATGCCTCAGCGCCTCGTCTGACGGAGCTGTCCACTGGCTCTGAGGATAATAGCCCTGATCAAGCACAAGTCTCTGATAGTAAGGAACATTATTCAGGAATATCTTGTTGCCCTCAATGTGAACCTTCCTCATCCCGACATAGGACTTGATGTCATCCAGAACGTTTCCGTCCTTGTCAATAACCTGATAGCTGAGGTCGTACAGGAACGGATCCTCGGGACTCCATGTCTTGACGGTCTTGAGAGGAAGCACGGCCACACTGCTGTTAGCGGCCGAGACGGTCTTCTGCGCCACCGGCTTCTTTGGAGAGGTCGGATCCGTAAGTGTGATCCTCAGTCCGGAAGCACCTTCGCGATAGAACAAAGGACGGACAACCAACTGCTTCTGGTCGATGTCAGTGTTGACCTGAACACTCTTCAGGCCGTTCTCGGAAACCGGCTCCATCCACACGGTCTGCCATATTCCCGTCGTGCGTGTATATTCACAATCGTGGGATCCCAGAACCAGGGACTGCTTTCCGGCTGGCTGCCTCATCCCGCGAAGGTCGCTTTGGGCATAGACCACCAGGTCATGGGTGGTGCCGGGAGCGGCGAAATCAGTGATGTCATAAGAGAATGAAGATGAGCCTCCGAAATGGCGTCCCACGAACTTTCCGTCCACGAAAACATCTGACTGATAATAGACCGCGCCGAAGTTCAGAAGGACTCTTTTCCCTTCCCATGAAGCCGGAACGTCTATCGTCCTGTGGTACCAGATGCCGGTCACGAAATCAGTGTGGCCTACTCCGGACAATTCACTTTCCGGAGAAAACGGCACCAGAATGGTCCCCTGGAAGCCTTTGCTCTCCGCATACCCTTTCTCAAGACCAACATGGTTCAAATCAAGTTCAAACGACCATTTGCCGTTCAGATTGACCCAATCGGTCCTCTCAAACTGCGGCCTTGGATATTCAGGTCTCGGAATATTCTCTCCGGCCGCAACGCTCATGGTCGCTCCCAAAACCAGAAGAGCGGCCGCGATGAATTGTTTTACCATCTTTTTCATTTTGAATATAATCTATTATCTTACATTAATTTTCAATGAATATTCCCGAGTGCTTCTCCTGTGCCGGGGAATCAATGACGTTCGGAGAATTCGCATCCGCAGAAGGTCTGGTTATACATGTCCCATTCCTTTATCAAAGCGTTTCGGCGTTCCTGAAGACCGCCACGACGCCAGTTCTGATTCCACCACAAGACTTTATTACGTCCGGACAAAAGGGACTCCGGACCTACCTCAGAATCCAAATCGGTAACGGATTCATTATCACAAGCACCGTTGACAACATCGCAGGCCCAACGGCCGGCCGTATCGACCTGCTCCAGGTCCTTCCAACGGGAAGAGGCCAGGGTTGTGGTCAGGAGGGTGTAGCCGTTCGCCACGGCATAGCGTGCCGCCCTCAGAAGGCGGAACTTGAAGCATTCAAGGCAGCGAGGACCGCGCTCGGGCATATCGGCGATGCGGATGACCGATCCCTGAACCTGCCGATGAGACGCTGCGCCACCGGAATTGGTCGCTTCGACAGACTCAGCGACCGGGATTGTCTCCAGCTGACGGACAAAGGCCAGCCATGCGGCGTGATCATATTCATCATCAATCGTCTCCAAACCATGAGCGGCGGCGTAGCGGCACAATTCGTCACGACGTATGGAATATTCATGGAAAGGGACGATGTTGGAGTTGCTGAAGAATATTCCTGGACGCAGACCTTCACCCACCATCCACTCGATGATGGCGGTCGAGCAGGGAGCGCAGCAGCAATGCAGCAGGATGCGTTCTTTCGAGAGGTCACAACCTTCCGGCGGCTCTGGTGAGAATCCTTTTTTATGAATATTCTTGTTCGGCATTTCTGTAACAAACCTTGGATTTGCGGCGAAGTTCACCGCGTCAAAGTTCATTAAAACAAACATAACGATTTTTCTTGAGAAAACAGAAGTTTCAGGCGTGGCAGTTAAAAGACTGTAAACCAAGTAATTGAATAAAACATCCTCTACAGAAAACAAGAGTAGAACACTGCTTCAAGACATTAATAATCAGCGAATTGACTGCCACGGAATTTCTCGGTTCGCAGATCCGCAATACAAATCCGATTTTGCCGTAAGAACTTTTAATGCTAACTTTAACGGAACGAAAGCCCGAGCCGACTCGCAGCGGGCTTTATGTCTTGGAAGACACCATTCAGAAAGGATAAGCATCCTCTTTGGATTTGCAAGCGGTGGCAAAGTAACGATGACGCGGCTGTTATTGGGCATAAGCCCAAAGTTTATGATTTCATTGAACTCAACCGGCAACCATTGACAAACAACAGAAACAACAGGAGCTATGATCGAAAAGGACGAGAGATTCACATTGGCGGAGAGATATGTGGAAGAGACCGGTGTCTCCGTGTTCCTGACCGGCAAGGCCGGAACGGGAAAGACAACGTTCCTTAAGGAAATCGTGCGGCAGACATCCAAACGGTTCGCCGTCGTGGCCCCAACCGGAGTGGCGGCCATCAATGCCGGCGGAGTGACCATACATTCGTTCTTCCAGCTGCCGCTTTGTCCGTATCTACCTGACGTAAAAGAGCTTGTTACCGAATATCAGATGCCGGAGCGGATGCGTTCCCTGCGCAAGGAAAGGGTGAAGATCCTGCGGACTCTTGACCTTCTGATCATCGATGAGATCTCGATGGTGAGGGCCGACATTCTGGATGCGATCGATGACATCTTGAAGCGCTATCGGCGCAACGACCGGCCGTTCGGAGGGGTGCAACTGTTGATGATCGGGGATATCCAGCAGCTTCCGCCGGTCGTACGGGAGTCGGAGAGGCCGTTTATGGAGCAGGTATATTCATCGCCTTTCTTCTTCAATTCCAAGGTGTTGCAGCGGCTGCCGTACGTAACGATCCAGCTGGAGAAGGTCCACAGGCAGAGCGACAGGATATTCCTTGACATTTTGAATGAGGTGAGGTCGGGAAGGCCGAGTGAATGGGCTCTGAGCGAGCTGAACAAGAGGTTGGACCCTGGTTTCGTTCCGCCTGAGAATGAGCGATGGATCCGTCTCACGACCCATAACGCGCAGGCGGATTCGGTCAACGAGGCGAAAATGAACGCCTTGAAGACCGACGAGGCGACTTTCGAGGCACAAGTCGAAGGAATATTTCCGGAAAACGCCTATCCTGCTGAGACTCAGCTTCGTCTGAGGGTCGGGGCGCAGGTGATGTTCGTGCGCAACGACACTTCCGGCGAGGCGCGCTACTACAACGGAAAGATCGCGACTGTCGAGAAGGTCAAGCCGCAACTGATCGTAAAGGACGAAAGCGGTGACAGAATCGAAGTCACGACCGAGAAATGGGAGAACATCCGCTATGGACTGAATGAGGAAACCGGTGAGATTGAGGGGATTGTGGACGGCACTTTCGAGCAGGTTCCTCTGCGTCCGGCCTGGGCGGTGACGATCCATAAGAGCCAGGGACTGACGTTCGACCATGTCATCATCGACGCTGGAGCGGCGTTCTCGTTCGGCCAGGTCTATGTGGCCCTTTCCCGCTGTCGCACCCTCGAAGGTATCGTCCTGACCACCCCGATCACCCGGCGCTGCACGTTCACCAGCGAGGAGGTCACGGCGTTCGAAAGCAGCCGCGAGCCGGCGGATGAGGTGCGCCTGAAGCTGCCGGCGATGTCCAATGAATATTTCACCTCAACCCTTTGCGATGCCTTTGACCTTCAGCGGCTTCGCTACCTCTACAACAGGGTTAACCGAATATATCAGGTCAACCTGTCGAATCTCTATCCGGATCAGGCGCGCAGGTTCAACACGGTCGGTGCTGGAATATCGGAACCGGTTGGTGAGACAGCACCTCAACAGGACTCCGGCAAAGATAACCAAAAGACTTTCGCCGGAATCCGTTCGCTCAGCGACACGGCCCAGAAGTTCCAGAAGCAGATCCGCTACATCGCCGCGTCCATCCACAGCGGCGCGCCGGACGACTTCCCTCTCCTGCGGGAGCGCGTCACCAAGGCTTGTGAATATTTCCGGAAAGAGTTGAGGCCGTTGGCATCGTTCGCCGCTCCGCTGACGCTCATAGAGATAGACGACAAGGAGATCAAGAAGGCATTCAAGGCAGCGGCCGAGGAGTTCCTAAGCGAGTTACGGTTCAGGTTGACGCTCTACGAGACTATCCTGTCGGAAGGATTCAGCACGAAAGAGTACCATAAACTAAAGGCAGACAATGAGTTGTCGGAGGCCAGATCGCTAAAGGCGTTGGCGAGGTCGTTCTCGGAGGCAGCTGGCGGTTCGCTTCGACAGGCTCAGCGACCGGATGCGGACGGTGAGCCTGTCGAACCGCCCATCGCAAAACAGACCCAAAAACCAGCCGACAGACAGTCGCAGGAAGAATCAGACACCTACACCGGCAGCACCCATCCGGAACTGGTACAGGCACTGATCGACTGGCGACGGGAAAAGTACCAGAAAGACAACGTCCCCGCCTACATCATCCTCCACCAGAAAACCCTCCTGGCCATAGCCGACCTCGCCCCTACCACCCGTGAGGAACTTCTCACCGTCAAAGGCTTCGGCAAATCCAAGTGCGACAAGTACGGCGATGAGATCCTCGAAATCATCCGCACGGCCAAGAGTCAAGGCTCTAACGAATAAACATCACCATATTAAAAGATTACTTTACGAACATAGAATTATAACCTAAAGCGTATGACTGCCCCCTATGCTTTCAACTTCGCAAATAAGGCGCGAAATGTAACTTATTGTCTGTGAATATATTCATAATTCCTGCCATTCTCATCGTCCCGGCACAGAATAGCAAATTATTGAGAATCAAGAGATAGCATTTCACGGTTAAGACATGGGGATGTTTATGAATCAGAACTGCTTTAGGTGTTGGGCGTGGAATCTTAGCAGAGGTGTTCCGCAAGTCATTAGGATTTACTAACTTTGTTGACGTGGAGCGGGGAAACCTGTCGAAGCAAGGACATATTATTAACGCAGCATTTGCTATTATTTCGCGTTTACCGAAAGCCCAGGAAACTTTTAGGAAATATAAACGAAGAGATAATATGTGAAGTATTCCGGTGTGGAATGCCTCAAACCCACAATAATGCAATGCTCGCACCCTATACGGGTGTGGGTATCTTATGTGGGTAAAAGGTTTCCATCCTGGGCTACCTTGGTAAACGCAATAAGAGGCTCACACCTTTTTGTTGCGTCAAGTGATTGATAGTGATGCTGGAAAACTATCAATCATTATGGCAGGGAACAACAACCTCAACAAGGCCAAGAGCGCCAAGAAAGATGAGTTTTACACTCAGCTTTCCGACATTGAGAACGAGCTTAGGCATTACAAGGAGCACTTCAAAGGCAAGACTGTCCTTTGCAACTGCGACGATCCGAGGGTCAGCAATTTCTTTCATTACTTCTCCTACAACTTTGAGTTTCTTGGACTTAAGAAATTAATCACCACCTGCTATAAGAATCAGGATATGGATCTTTTCAGCCGCAACGACTGCGAGTCCGCCATCTGGCTTGAATATTTTGGCGACCGGGACGGCGACAGGGTGCCGAGTCCTGAAGAGATCGGAATCCACAGACTGAACGGTGACGGAGATTTCCGTAGCGCCGAGTGCGTCGAACTGCTGAAGGAGGCGGATATTGTCGTCACCAATCCCCCCTTCAGCCTCTTCCGCGAATATGTCGCCCAACTCATCGAACACGAGAAGAAGTTCATTATTGTCGGGCATCAGAATGCCTTGAAATATAAAGAGATATTCCCCTTAATCAAGGATAATAAGATCTGGCTTGGCTTCGGTTTCAAGGGAGGAGCAGGACATTTCATATCAAACTACGAGGACGTGGCTTCCGCCGGAAATCATAAGGAGGGGATGATCAGAGTTTCAGGCGTAACGTGGTTCACCAATCTTGACATCAAGAAGCGACACGAAGAACTCATTCTCTATAAGCACTATACTCCGGAGGAATATCCAAAGTACGAGAATTATGACGCTATAAATGTTGACAGAACCGAGGATATTCCTTGTGATTGGGATGGCGCTATGGGCGTGCCTATTACATTTATGGATAAGTATAACCCTGATCAATTTGAGGTTATCGGAATCGGAATAGCGGGACTTGGTCTTGCCGCTGGAGTAAGACCGTACAAACCAGAGCACAAAAAGTATCGTAGAGAAGTTCAGAAATGTGGTGCGGTAGATGGAGATTTGTATATGATGAAAGGCGGAGAAGTGATAGTTCCATATTCACGCATTCTAATCAGACGAAGGAATTAGTCTTATTTTAACATAATTAGTTATGAATATATTACTGAAAGAAATAACAGTCAGGGAGTTGACGGAGGGCTACACGGACAACGAGGAGGGCGGAGTGCGCGGCTATTCGGGGCGGCTTGACATCAGGCCGCCGTACCAGAGGGAGTTCGTCTATGCGGAAAAGCAGAGGAACGCGGTGATCGACACCGTGATGAAAGGCTTCCCTCTCAATGTGATGTATTGGGCGACAAGGGAAGACGGAACCTTTGAGGTCATCGACGGCCAGCAGCGAACAATCTCTCTTTGCCAATATGTAAACGGAGACTTCAGTTTTGATTTCCGGGCATTCCACAATCTTCAGAACGACGAACAGGATCAGATTCTGGACTATAAGCTGATGGTTTACGTCTGCACCGGAACGGACAGCGAGAGACTTCAGTGGTTCAGGACGATAAACATCGCGGGGGAGAAACTGACGGATCAGGAGCTTCGGAACGCGGTCTATTCAGGTTCCTGGCTTTCGGACGCAAAGAGGTGCTTCAGCAAGTCCGGCTGCGCGGCCTACGGACTGGCAGGCAGGTACTTGAGCGGCTCGCCGATCCGTCAGGACTATCTTGAGACCGCCATCAGGTGGATATCCCACGGCAACATCGAAGTCTATATGTCCAAGCATCAGCACGATCCGAACGCCAATGAATTGTGGCTATATTTCCAAAGGGTCATCGAATGGGTGAAAGTGACATTCCCAAAGTACCGCAAGGAGATGAAGACTGTCGCCTGGGGTGATCTGTTCAACAAGTACTCGGGAAAGACCTTCGACACGGCTGTCTTGGAGGGCGAAGTGTCCAGATTGATGATGGACAGCGATGTCAAAAAGAAGTCAGGAATATATTCCTATATCTTCGATGGCGACGAGAGGCATCTTGACATCCGCGCCTTTGATGACAACACCAAAAGGGAGGTTTACGAGCGGCAGGGCGGCCATTGCGCCAACCCTGATTGCCCACGGAGGGATGAGGTTCTGGATATCAGCGAGATGGAGGCCGACCACATCACCCCTTGGAAGGAAGGCGGCAGGACAGTCGCCGAAAACTGCCAGATGCTCTGCCGCGACTGCAACCGCCGGAAAGGAGCTAGATAGGCACTCTGGCTATTATGCGATGTACAAGAGCAGAGCGTAACATAATCAGTTCATTCAATAATTAAAAGAATAATATCTATGAGGAGAATTATTTTAGTCTTGCTGCTTTCATTCGTCGCAATGATAATGAAAGCACAGCAGAATTTACCGGAAGAATTTTTCGGGCTCAAATTCGGTGAAAAGTACACCGTTGAACAGATGAAGGCCGCTGTTGGAGACAAAGGCAGTTATTTTGAAATAGACAACTCCGAGCCATACGACTTTGGAGGGACTCCCTATTATAGGTATGGCTTTGAGGATGTGACATACAAAGGAAGGACGTATCCTCTTATGCTTCTTTTGACGCTAAAGAATGGCAAGTTGGCATTGGTTGACTTCAGCTATCCAAATGACACCGGAAACATCTCCGCTCTTGACTCCACTTATACCGTAATCAAGAATGAATTGTCGGAAGCATACGACATAACTAGTTTCCCCATAGTGGATCATCCGGAGATAGAGAGGCTCATCGCCATAAACAATGGCGTGACCGTGCGCCTTGATAAGTACACTGAAAATGGACATACTAGCGGAATCGAGGTGTCGTATGTTTCACTGACAGCAACAATATCGGATGCCTTTCAGTCATTGCGCCCTATTATTCAAGACTCTTTCTTCGGGATGAAGATGGGATCTCCACAGACCCGACGTACTATAACGGATGCGGTCGGCCATAAAGGAACATACCTCGATGAAGAGTACACCTCCAACGGAAAGATAATCATTTTCAAGAACGTGTCGTTTGCGGGAAGGACGTGGGACTTCGCCAATTTCTATTTAACCGAAAGCGGTCAGTTCTATGAGCTAAGGGTAAACCAAAGCCTCAATGACGGTGTAATCTATGAAGACGAGATAAGAGATGCCCAGAAGACATACGATTATTACAAGGAGAAACTGAATGAAAAATATGGAGAGAAGGAGGAGAAAGATTCAGATGATGGAAAGTATATCATATATCTTGGCAGCAACGACATGGGTGTGATTCTTTCTAACGAGAGAAGCCGGTCAAAAGGCGGTGACTATCGCAGATATGTAACTCTGGATTACATCCAGACAGAAATCAACCGCAAACAATCCGCAAAATCGGAAGATGATTTGTAAATGGACACAATGTGTGTATTTTAGCAGTGGCGGCTAACGCATTGGACAACAATAAAATAACGGGTTACCTTTGGTGGGATTCAGCCAAAGGTAACCAGCTATTCCATTTGTTTACAATGCGTTATATTCCACATAAAAGGACACGAGATCCTCGAGATAATCCGCAGGATAGGGACGAGTTTCAGCTTACTTAATGATTCCTTGAGAACAGAACATCCCCGGATAAGGTGTATGACTGTCTCTCGGCTTTCAACTCATTGGAGATATGGCAGACCAAATGTTTCTTAAGCAAGGACTCTAACTTCCGGAATTTTTTGATCGGAATTGACAACAGCGTCAAATCATTGTCCGGAAGCCAGATGTCAAAACGAGTTTCCAGAACCCTCCCATTATCCGGATTGACAACATAGGCGATATAAATTGAACCCGAAGCGTCCCTGTACCTACGAATCTCGTCTTCGGAGAACACCTTCCTTACAATCCTATTAAACACCGCACTGTCAGAGTCGGCGAAATGTCCCATCCCTGTCGCTTCTGAATAATACACAACCGGATCCGACCCTATCTTGTAACGCGGATTATCCCTCATACAATTAGCTTGATTCTCCACACTGATGTCCCTCGTGAAAGAATAATGAGTAATCTTGTATTTTGCGTCCTTATACACAAGCGCATCCTTTCCCGTATAGTAGTCCTGCGCATTCGACACAGAACATAACAATAGGAGCAGAAGCGATAATATTCCGAAGATGCAGGCTCTTCTAATGTGGTCGGTTATCATTCCGGCTTCTTTTATGCCATAAAAATAATGAATTTAAGTCTATTTATGCTAACTTGCAAAAATATTCATTAGTGAGGCAAGTTATTTTTTGAAGACTACTTATCACATCGCGCTATGCAGGAGAGACACACAGACAGAGAACGGTATTTCAGGGAGTTGGCCCAGACTTCCCGGGAGTTTTACATTGACTATCTCCGGAAGTTCAAGAACGTCGGAGCCGGAACACGGGTGCTGGAGATCGGCTGCGGCGAGGGCGGGAACCTTTTGCCGTTCGCCGAAGCGGGATGCTGCGTGACAGGCATAGACCTGGCTGCTAACAAGATAGCCAACGCCAAGGAATATTTCGCAAAAAGGAATATGCCGGGCGAGTTCATCAGCGGAAACTTTCTGAATATGCCCCCTCGGGACGACCGTTTTGACATCATCCTGATCCACGATGTGATAGAGCACATCGAGCCGGATGACAAACCGGCCTTCTTCTCAGGTCTTAAAAAGTTCCTGAAGCCGGACGGAGTCGTGTTCTTCGGATTCCCGGCCTGGCAGATGCCGTTCGGAGGCCACCAACAGATCTGTCGGAGCGGTGTCTGCTCCAAAGTTCCGTTTATGCATCTCTTGCCGGCCAGCCTTTACAGAGGCTATCTAAGAATATTCAAGGAAGATCCAGCCAAGATTGATGAGCTTCTGAGCATCAAGCGCTCGAAGATGACTCCGGAGAAGTTCGAGCGCCTTTGCAGAGAAACCGGTTTCCAGATCATGGAGCGGAAACTATGGCTGATCAGCCCACACTACAAGGCCAAGTTCCATCTTCGCCCGACCCGTCTGCGTCTCGGCCTCGACCACATCCCGTTCCTCCGCAACTTCCTCTCCACCTCCTGTTTCTACATCGTCTCGGCAAGGTGATGCGTTGAAATCAGTCAATGTCCTTGACGACATATTCAGTGGAGCCAAGACCCATTTCCTCAGCACGGTACACGATGCGGATGCCGTGACGCTGGCTGATCCTGTCGAGGAGGGCCTGTGTGTCGTTGTCCTTGTCTTTCGGAAGGTTGAACACCTGATCGAGGCAGAACTTGTCAAGGGCGACCGGATCGAGGGAAGCTGCCATTCCGATGTCCTTTATTGTCGGCTTGTGAGGATCACCGTCGCAGTCACAGTCAATTGAGAGATTATTAAGGACATTGATGTACACAATTCCTTTCTTGGCGGCGAAATAATCATTGACGGCCTGGGCGGCGGCGGCCATCGACTCGATGAACGGAGTGTTGCCCTCCGGGCTTTCGTCCCACTTCTCAGGAAGGTTCTGCCACAGAAGCTGATAGTCCTCAGCCTTGCCAGCCGTGTGGATGTACGCCTTGCCGTTTCGGGAAGCCACACCGATGGAAGCGTTCTTCAAGGCTCCACCGAATCCACCCATCGCGTGTCCTTTGAAGTGCGACAAGTCGATCATAAAATCGTAATTGGCGATGTGAGAGCCGACTATGTCGTACTTGATCCATTTGTCATCCTTCACAGGAATCTTAATCTCGCCTTCCGAATCCATAATGTCCACCGGAGCGATCTTGTCATAGCCTCTTTCAGCGATCGCCTTGAGGTGATCCTCTGTGTTGCAGCGGTTTCCGCCATAGGCCGTGTTGCACTCAACTATGGTTCCGTTGACTTTATGCACGAGCGGTGCGATAAACTCTGGCCTCAGATGATTGGACTTCTCGGACTCTCCTGTGGAGATCTTTACGGCGACTTTCCCCTGCGCCTCAACACCCAACGCCTCGTACAGTTTCACAAGAGCCTCTGGAGAGATGTCCTTCGTAAAATACACGACCGGGGTTTCCTGCTTACCCTTGTTGTTCCCGTTGCATCCACATAACATCATCGGCAGCGACAGCAGTGTCGCCATCATCACACTCTTAAACGCTAATCCTTTCATATTCATTATTGTGCTAAAAAGTTTATCTCAGTCTTGGGCTTGCAAATCCAAACCACAAGATAAACATTTTCTATTAATTGGCGTGTATTTTGTTATAAATCTGGCGCTAAAACGTTATATTTAAGCGTTTGTGAATTTCCTTCAAAAAACTATTGCTTTATAGAAAAACATACCTATCTTTGCAGTGTATTAATAAACTAATACACAAAACAGGTGAGAAATATCCGGTCACAGAGCTTGTCGAAGTGACGGAAGACCAGTAAAGAAGACAAGACAATCTTCAAGAAGTATATGAAAAAGAAACAACAGCCCATAGGGCAAAAAAGATAACAACCAAATGCTGATTGAACTAAAAGATGTCAACAAGACCTATCAAGGCGCGCAGCCTCTGCACGTGCTCAAGGGCATTGACCTGACCATAGAGAAGGGCGAGTTCGTCTCGATTATGGGAGCGTCGGGATCAGGCAAATCCACGCTTCTGAATATTATTGGAATATTGGACAACTACGATTCTGGTGAATATCGCATAAATGGCAACCTGATCTGGAATCTCTCCGAAACAAAAGCCGCCGAGTACAGGAACAAGATGATCGGATTCATATTCCAGTCCTACAATCTGATAGGGTTCAAGACGGCGGCGGAGAACGTTGAGCTGCCGCTCTTCTATCAAGGTGTCGGACGGCAGAAGCGTCACAGAATGGCTATGGAATTCCTTGATCGGCTTGGACTTAAGGAATGGGCGGATCACTATCCGAACGAGATGTCCGGTGGACAGAAGCAGAGGGTGGCGATCGCCCGCGCGCTGATCACAAAGCCGGAGATCATCCTTGCCGACGAACCCACAGGAGCCTTGGACTCAAAGACTTCCGTGGAGATTATGAACCTTCTGCGGGAACTGAACGAGAAGGAGAATATGACCATCATCGTGGTGACCCACGAGAGCGGGGTGGCCAACTTCAGCAACCGCATCATCCACATCAAGGACGGTGTCATCGGCAAGATCGAGCAGAACATTCGTCACGACGCCTCTCCGTTCGGCGAGGGCACAATAATGAAGTAAGCGATGAAAGATCTGTTTGAAGAAATCTGGAGCAACATCCGGAGGAACAAGCTCCGCACCGCCCTCACCGGCTTCGCCGTGGCCTGGGGAATATTCATGCTCATCTTCCTGCTTGGCGCCGGCAACGGCCTGATTCACGCGCTGGAGAGCAACAACAATGATTATATGACCAACACGATGAACGTCTGGGGCGGCCGGACTTCCAAGCCATACAACGGAATGCAGGAGGGCAGAAGAATCGAACTGAACGACAAGGACATAGACATCACCCTCGGCCCGGACTTCGCGGATAATGTGGAAAAGGCCGGCACAATACTCACCCAAGCGAGCCTCACCACAAGCTACGGAAAGGAATATATCGTCAAGCAGGTCAGCGGAGTAAGCCCTGAATATTCAGAAATGAACAAGCTCAGCCTCCTCTACGGCAGGTTCATCAACGAGATAGACATCAAGGAGAGGAGAAGGGTCATCGTGATGGACAGCAACGACGCAAGGGAACTTCTGGGTGTGACGGGAGAAAAGGAGGAAGGTCTTACGGCTCTCCAGAAAGCGGCAGCGGCGGAAGCGTTGGTTGGGAAATATGTCAAGATCAACTCTTCGATGTTTCAGGTCATCGGCATCCTCAGGCCGAACGAGAACGGTTGGTCCAGCCTCTACGCTCCGATCACCACCATCCGGACAATCTACAACAGGGGCAAGGAGATTGATGAATATACTTTCTCGTTCCACGGGCTGGACTCCGAGGAGGAGAACAGGGTGTTCGAGGATCGGCTGCGCGCATCGCTGAACAAAAACCACAACGCGGCGCCGGATGACAAAAGTGCGGTGGGAATATGGAATATCCTGACAATGAATATGGAGATGAACAAAGGAATGTTGATGATCCGCACAGCATTATGGATCATTGGAATCCTGACACTGTTGAGCGGAATCGTTGGGGTCTCCAACATCATGCTGATCTCCGTCAAGGAGCGCACGCACGAATTCGGGATCCGCAAGGCGATCGGCGCGAGCCCATGGGCCATACTGAAACTGATCATTTCCGAAAGCATCATCATCACCGCGTTCTTCGGCTACGTCGGAATGGTGCTCGGAGTTCTGGCCAACGAGTGGCTCGATCATATTTCCGGAAATATGGTGATGGACTTCGGGCTTTTCCAGCAGACGGTCTTTAAAGATCCTACGGTCGGCCTGAACGTCTGCTTCGGCGCTACAATCCTACTGGTCATAGCCGGCACCTTGGCAGGTCTCGCCCCAGCCCGCAAAGCCGCCAAGGTCCGCCCGATCGAAGCCCTCCGCAGCGAATGACGAATATTCAAAATGAAGTGACTAAAACAATGGAATATATTCATAAAAGATTGAAAGGAATATTCAAATGAAATTTATCGATATAGACCGATTCAAGGAAATCCTTGACACTTTGACCCGCAACAAGGGACGGAGCCTGCTGACCGGGTTCGGGGTGTTCTGGGGAATATTCATGCTGCTGTTCCTGCTGGGCGGCGGCGACGGGTTCAAGGTGATGCTGAACCAGCAGATGGGAGGGTTTGCGTCCAACTCGGCGATGATCTGGTCCCAGAACACGTCCAAGCCATACAAAGGCTTCAACAAGGGACGTTACTGGGAGATGAACATCAAGGACGTGGAGATTCTCAAGGAAAAGGTTCCTGAAGTGGACATCGTGTCGCCTCAATGCTTCAGTTGGTCCAGAGGCGAGGCAACCTACGAGGACAAGTCATCAAGGTGCAACGTCAAGGGGTTGAAGGCCGACTTCGCAAAAATAGAGACACCGACGATAGTTTACGGACGCTACATCAACGAGATGGACGTGGCGCAGAAACGCAAGGTCTGCGTGATAGGAAAGCAGGTTTACGAGAACCTTTACGCAAAGGGGGTGGACCCGTGCGGAACCAGAATCAAGATCGGCCCGGCATATTACCAGGTCATCGGAGTTGACTACAACGAACACAGTGTCATCAGCTTCGGAGGCAGGCAGACCGAGGCCATCGTGATTCCGATTTCCGTAGTGCAGGCCGTTTACAATATGGGTGACAAAGTACAGGTGATGGCGGTCACGGCTAAAGAAGGGATCGTGATGAGCGACATCATTCCGAAGATCAGAAAAGCCATCGCAAGCAACCACTACATAGACCCGACAGATGAACAGGCAGTCACCGTCCTCAACACCGAAATGTTTTTCATGATGATAGACAGTCTGTTCAAAGGCGTGAACTTCCTGATCTGGCTAATTGGAATCGGGACGTTGCTGGCCGGTGTGATCGGCGTCTCGAACATTATGATGGTGACGGTCCGGGAACGTACCATGGAAATCGGAATCCGCCGAGCCATTGGAGCGACTCCGAAGATGATTCTATCGCAGATCATCTGGGAAAGCATCCTGCTGACAGCCGTGGCCGGAATGTTGGGCCTGCTGTTCTCGGTGCTGATCCTGCAAGGGTTGGAGCTGGCCTTCACGACAGACGGCATCCTTCAGGCTCCGTTCCAGATCAGTTTCTGGACAGCTGTCGGAACTCTTCTCGGGTTGACTGTTCTCGGAGTCGTGGCCGGACTCGCCCCGGCGGCCAGGGCTATGAGCATCAAACCGGTGGACGCTATGAGGGATGAATAAGCCGCTTCGGGAACAAGACATATTAAGGATGAGCAAACATATTCAAAGATAGATAGTCAAGAATCAATATTCGGAAATAAAAAGTCAAGCAATATGAAAAAGTATTTCAAGTACATTCTGTTCGCCGCCATCATCGTGGTGTTCGCTGGCACATTCTACTTCCTTTGGAAAAAGTCACGTCCGCAAGAGATCCGCTACGAGGAGCTTTCCGCCGAGATCGCCGACATCAAGAAGACCACCCTCATCACCGGCACCATTGAGCCGCGTGACGAGGTGAACATCAAGCCGCAGATCAGCGGCATCATATCCGAGATCTACAAGGAGGCTGGTGACCAGGTGAAGGAAGGCGAGGTGATCGCCAAGGTCAAGGTCATTCCTGAGATGGGTTCGCTGAGTTCGGCGCAGAGCCGTTTGCGCATCGCCGAATTGAACCTTGAGCAGGCACAGACCAACTTCGGACGTGAAAAGGCTCTCTACGACAAGCAGTTGGTGAGTGCTGAGGAATATGACCAAGTGCGTCAGGCCCTGGATCAGGCAAAGGAGGAAAAAGAAGCAGCTGAGGAGGCTCTGGAGGTTGTCAGGGACGGAGTGTCAAAGCGCAACGCCACGGCCAGCTCGACGCTGATCCGCTCGACAATCACAGGGTTGATCCTCGATGTTCCGGTCAAAGTCGGTAACTCGGTGATCCAGAGCAACACATTCAACGACGGAACAACCATAGCCACGGTGGCCGATATGAACGACCTCATATTCAAGGGCAATCTGGATGAGACAGAGGTCGGCAAGGTCTATGAAGGCACGATGATGAGAATCACCATCGGAGCGGTGCAGGGCGTGGAAATGGACGCTGTCCTTGAATATATTTCCCCGAAGGCCGTGCAGAACAACGGTGCTAACCAGTTCGAGATCAAGGCCAGGGTAAGCCAGTTGGACAGCGTGAAGATCCGTTCAGGCTACAGCGCGAACGCCGAGATCACTTTGGAGCACGCCGACTCAGTTTTGGCAGTGCCTGAGGCGGCAATCTCATTTGAGAAGGATTCCACGTTCGTCTATCTTGCCGAGGGTGACGGACAGTATAAACGCCAGCCTGTCACCACAGGGCTGAGCGACGGGGTCAAGATAGAGGTGAAGAGCGGACTGGGCAAGGATCAGAAAGTCCGTGGTAATCAGATATTCACAGACAAGAAATAGCGCTATGAAAAGAATATGTTCATTGATTATTTTTGGTCTGCTGACGGTGGGGCTTTCCGCGCAGGATGGCAGGCTGTGGACGCTTCAGGACTGCATCGCGCACGCTCTTGAGAACAACATTTCCCTCAAACAGCAGGAGATTCAGGTCAAGCAGCAGGAAATTCAATTGAACACATCCAGGAACAGCAGGTTGCCGGGTGTGAGCGCAAGCGCAAGCGAGAACTTCTCGTTCGGACGAGGATTGACTGCTGACAACACCTATTCAAACACCAACACTACCAGTACGGGAGTCAGCCTCGGAGCTTCAGTGCCAGTGTTCCAAGGACACAGGATCAACAACTCGATTAAACATGACGAACTGAACCTCAAGGCCGTGACGGCTGATTTTCAGAAGGCTCGCGAAGATGTCAGTGTCGCCGTGGCGCAGGCTTATGTGCAGATTCTCTACAATATGGAGCTTCTGGATGTGGCCAGGAATCAGGTCAGCATTGATTCGCTTCAGGTCGAGAGACTCTCGGCGATGGAGCTGAGCGGCAAGGCCAGCAAGGTTCAGGTGGCTCAGCAGAAAGCAGCGCTGGGACAGAGCCGACTGTCTGAGACTCAGGCCGCCAACAGTTTACGATTGTCGCTGTTGGATCTGAGCCAGTTGTTGGAGTTACCGAATCCTGAAGGATTCTCTATCGTCCGCCCTTCTGTTTCGGTTGACGGGCTGCTTCTGAGCAATCCGGAGGACATCTATGCGCAGGCAGTGGCCTGCAAGCCGTCAATCCAGGCGGAGCAGTTCAGGCTGGATGCCACAGAATATTCCATCAGGAACGCAAAGGGGGCCCGTCTGCCATCTCTTATGGCCAGCGGTGGTCTGGGAACCAATTACTACACGATGAGCAGTCATTCCAGCGATCCGTTCGCAGACCAGATCAAGAACAATTTCAGCCAATATCTTGGTCTTAGCCTGAGCATTCCGATTTTCTCCGGATTCCAGACCAGGAACCAGATCCGTTCCGCCGAGCTTTCGAGGACGAACCAGATGTTGCAGTTGGAAAACAGCAAGAAAAGCCTCTACAAGGAGATCCAGCAGGCGTATTACAACGCTGTGTCGGCTCATGAGAAATTCCGGTCAAGTCTGGACGCTGACGCCAGCGCGAAGGAGTCGTACGAGCTTGTGCTTGCGAAGTACGAGAACGGCAAGGCCAACATCACTGAGTTCAACGAGGCTCGGGACAGTTTCCTGGAATCAGAATCCAATCTGGCCCGCGCCCGCTACGAGTTCCTGTTCTCGGCCAAGTTGCTGGACTTCTACAGGGGACAGAAACTGATTTTTTAAGCTTTCGTGCGTAAATCATGCTCATCTGCGCACTGGACTTGAACATACCCGGCACTCGTGCGTAAATCAGATTTATCCACGCACCACTTATCCGTAAACCACCTTCTGTGCGTAAGGCTGATTCTTTCACGCACAGAAGGTTCTTTAGACAGGACCGGTGCGTGAGCGGCAAGGTTATGCGCACAAAGACTATCAAACAAACGGATCCGGTTCCGGGGCATCCTTGTCGTAGGAAAGGATGGTGGCGTTGCCGGAGAGAATGTCGTACCCGTGTTCGGCAAGGCTTTGCAGCTCGAACTCTCCGGGATAGACCTCAACGGGGGCGATGAACTCCACCCTCTTGCGGATTCCGCTCACGATGTCCCGCCCATAGGCTCCCCCTCCGGTCAGCAGGATTACATCCACTTTCCCACAGACATCAGCGGCCTCCGAAGCGATATACTTGGCGATGTTGAGAACAAAGGCCTCCATCCAGACCTTTGCCCGGACATCACCATCCTCTCCCCTGCGGACAATCTCCTTGAGGTCATTCGTCCCGAAGAACGCCACGGCTCCGCCCTTGCCCATCAGTTTCTTCTTTATCTCCGCTTTGGAATATTCACCGCTGTAGCAGAGGTCAACCAATTGGAAACCAGGACAAGAGCCGACTCTCTCCGGGGTGAACGGTCCGTCTCCTCCGACTCCGTTGTTGGAATCAATCACCTTTCCGTTCCTGTGAAGAGTGACGGTGATCCCGCCGCCGATATGGGCGACAATGGCGGTGATGTCATTCTGGATATACCCGTGATCTTTCAGATAGCGCCTGACGACAGCCCTTGAGTTGAGCGCATGAAAGAACGGTCTGCGCTGGAATTCCGGCAAACCTCCCACACGGCACTCCGGCAGCATCTCATCAGCCATCGGCGGGTCGGCAATGTACGCCCGGCAGACTCCGAAAGGCATCTCAACTCCTCTGGCAACGTTCTTTTCTGTTATCTCTTTCGCCAGATCGTCAGCGATGATCGCGCTCAGGTTGCAGGCGTGCCTCCCGTACTTGCAGCTCCGCAGCACCTCCCGCATGTCCTCGTTCACTGAATATATTCCCGTGACCACCGGATAGAAGAGTCCGCCACGCGCCATCACGATGTCGATGTCCTGTGCGTGGATCCCCTTGCCGCGCATGAATATTCTTACATTATCCCGCCGCAGCGTGTCCTGCTCCATCACATCCTTGAACCCGGCCAAATCCTCCGCCTTGTGCCCAAGATTCTCCTCGAACGCAAGTTCCCCGTCCACAAAGTACCCGATCTTCGTCGATGTCGATCCCGTGTCGATCGCCAGCAACCGCCCTTTTTGATTTGTCATGTCAGTTTCGTTTTCTTGGCAGGCATCCCTCACATGTCCCACGAACCGCAAACACGCGACAGGAGAACCTTTCCCACTTCAAATTTATCCGACACTTTCAACATCACGAAAAATAAGTGGTTATTCCCAGTCAATTACCGCCAACCCCGGAAATTCGTTGTGAAATCATGAATATGTTGGTGAAACTCCACCAAACAACCGATTCTTTAGCGGTCACGAAACGCATCGGCCCCCCCTAAAAGACCTTCGATGTCATGAATTGGAAGATTATCTCAACTCTGCCTCAATGCCTCGATTCGCTCAAGAGACAATCCCGTGGCAATCCCGATCTGCTCAACCGGGATGCCTAACGACAGCAAAGACTTGGCGACTTTCTCTATACCTTTCTCTATACCTTTCTCTATACCCTTCTCTATACCTTTCTCTATACCCTTCTCGACGCCTTCCGCCGTGCCCTGTTCGACACCGGCCTCAAAGCCCTTTCGATAGCCCTGCTGTCTGGCTCCCTCTATGTACGGGCGCATCTCTTTCTCTGTCATCATATCGCTGAAATAGTTGTCAATCTCCTTGTCGTCAAGACCGCTGACACGCATCGCCCGTTCCAACCTCACAAACTCAGCGTCTTTCTCCGACCTCGACTTCGCAAACATAGCGAAATTTCTGAATATCCGGCACCATGCCGCAACCGGACTGTCATATTCATCAGCCTTTCAATCAGCGACTTTCAGGAATATGGCCCCTTGGTTAATGGTAGTTTAGTCATCGGCATTCCGCCTGACGGCACTGTTTCTCTCTGTAGTCTCCATAGTTGAAGTGGTGATGATGAATGTTATTTGGTCACTGGATCCCTTACGGAACCCGCCCGCAATATCGGAATTGTAAACGTAAAAAACGAAAAGAAACACATGCAATTCATAAAAAACAGAAATTTCTTGATGATACCCCCGAAGATACCACTCCATGAGGCACACAATCTACGCTCAGAGCTCCCTGCAAGGCGCTCAACCCGACAACCCGCCTCGGTAATCCGAACAAGTTGATCCAGATTTCAGTGCGCATTGTATTAGAAAACCACAAGTCATCCCACTTCTGATTCGTGGACATAACTGATAGTGACACCCCTCAAGTCCGGCCACCACTTGAAGGCATCGCCATTGGCCTTTATGAACTCAAGATCCCTCAGGCAACGCATTGGGTCATTTTCGTTCCCCAAGAGTGTTCCGCAACACTCTTGAGAGACATTTCAGCCCGAAAACGTTGCCCAAGCGCCCCCCCCGAAAAATCACTGAGAAATTTAGACTCTTGACATCACCAAGGCACCGCCATCCCTCGTTTCGGAGAATCGGCGGTGCCTTGTCGAATTTACAGCACATTAAAATCATTCAGACATACGTGTCGACTCTTGTCAATCATCACAGTATGCCCCAAATTTTATCTGCTCTGGGTAAAATGATCGGAACCACGCAAAACGCTTGTCTGTCCTTACGACCTCCATCAAGGCTTCACTGACTTGATCAACCGTCAAAGGATGATAATGCCATCCATAATCTGGATTCTTGTTTATCGCCTCGGCAATCTCCTCGGCTGTCATCCATCCCCCTTCACCATGAAGAATCATGCCCCCGCTACGCCGCAAAGCCGTCTTTCTATTTTCAACCAAGACGTCATAAGCCGCTTGCTGGATAAATGTGTGAAATAATTTCATATAGTAATATTTTCGCAGATGACAACACCTGTGATGGTGGCACCGGGGCAAAGTGGATACGTGAAATGCGTGGAGGATTAGGTAATGATATTCAATGCATTAAAGAAATGCCTTTGGGTTGATTCGACTAAAGGCGAGGCGACTTTTAACTGATATTCAAGAAGTTAGACATCACCCATTGAGAATGAGGGCGTGGCAGATAAATGACTGGTAATCAAGGACAAGAGCTCTTGCCTGATGGTTGGAACCGCACCAGGAACAACATCATAAGCCTAAATATCAATCAGTTAAATGCCACGAGCCAGCCCCACCACACACACATACCACCACCTTAACGTTCGCCACCACACACCGCTTTTCTTCACACACCCTTACCTTGCCAGGCTTCCGCACAACAGCGATAAGAATCCCCAACACAAACGGGAGAATCCCCCTGTTTTCTACCGCGTACAAATTTTATCATAAAATGATAAAATGTCATATTGGTATCATAAGACATTGTGAATATGATAAATCCATTCATCACTACCGGTTATGACGGTGCCAAATACTTTTGCGACAGGGTCAAAGAAACAGGGGTCTATCAAGTTTATGACCTGTTTCTTGATATTTGGATCCGAGAGCGTTATTTAAGGTAATCGCTCCTCCAGGATAGACATCGAAGTTACGGCATAGCCGGGGCGAGGATCTCGGCGATGGCGGCGGTTTCGATGAGGAAGCCGTCGTGGCCGTAGGGGGTCTCGATCTGGCGGTAGCGGGAGCCGGGGATCAATTCCGAGAGGGGGCGCATATCCTCGGGCGGGAAAAGCTCGTCTGAGGACATACAGATGAAGGTGCAGTCCGTCTTGATTTGGGACAGAGCGGCGGCGACACCTCCACGGCCACGTCCTACATTGTTGCTGTCAACCTCGTCACAGACATATAGATAGGAATATGCATCCCAATCCTTGACGAACTTGGAGGTCTGGTGACGGTAATATGAGCCGACCTTGCCGGCGAAGATGGTGTCGTCACTGTCCTCGTTCTGCTTGAAGAGGCCCTCCTCACAGCGATATGTCAGCAGGGCGATCGCGCGGGCAGCCTTGAGACCCTCCATGCCGCCATTCAGGTCACGATGCTCCTTGAAGGTCGGATCAGCGAGAAGGGCGAGGCGGCTGGCTGCGTTGAATCCGGCGAGCCAAGGGGTCACGCGGGCACCGGTGGCGATGAAGAATATCTTTCCGAATATGCCGGGACGCATCACGGCCCACTCAAAGGACATAAATCCGCCCATCGATGTTCCGATCAGCATATCAATTTTCTCTATTCCAAGATGTTGGCGCAGAAGATCGAAGGCGCGGACGGTGTCACGCACGGTCACTCTGGGGAAATCGAAATAGTAGGGCTTGCCGGTTTTCGGATTGGTTGACGCCGGGCTTGACGAACCGCAGGCCGAACCAAGGACGTTGGCGCAGATGACGAAATATTTCCCGGTGTCGATCAGTCTGCCGGGACCTACCAGAGCTGGCCACCAACTACCCTCCGGATCAGAATCCGCGGTGAGGGCGTGGCATAGCCAGATCACTTTCTTGTCCGGTGAATATCCAAACGGCGATGTGTGGTAGGCAACCTCCAGATTGTCAATGCTTCCGCCGGACTCAAACTCGAACTTTCCTTCAATCTTATAGATGTGCTTGATCATTGTCTTTCAATGGTGTGAATGAATATCCTTTACGACGCAACTCCCTGATCAGCCCAGGCAGTTTGTCGTAGAACTTGTCGGTCCTGGCCGGATCCGTTCCGAAATGGATCAGCATGATGTGGCCGTTCAGACCATTGGGATCCGTCCTTTCATATTCCCAAATCCTGCCGAGAATCTCCTTGCTGCTGAAATAACGCTTCATTTCGGGGGTGGTGTAGTCGCCGTTGGTGAGGGTTCCGGGGGTGTAGTTGATGACCTGCAATCCAAGCTGTCTGGCCCAGGAGGAGATTGTCGCGTTGTAGTGCTCGTACGGCGGGATGAAATACGGTGCATTCGTGATGCCGAACTCCCGCAACACTTTGTAGCTCTTGAATATATCCTCGTTGAACTCTTGCCTTGTCACCAGAAGTGAGTCACGGTTGCCCCAAGGGGCGTAGAGCAGGTGGCCGTAGGAGTGGCTTCCGACGTAGTGTCCTTCGGCGACAAGTCTTCTGACAACATCAGGGTACATCTCGAAGAACTCTCCGGTGAAGAAGAATCCGCCTTTGATGTTGTATTTTCTCAATGTGGAGATGATTCTTTCCGCTCCGTCGGCCTTGTCGGCGGCGGTGAACACAAAGTCTATGTGCTTGACTGACGGGTCGGTTCTGATTATTCCGCCGTCTTGGTAGATGTTATTGTCGGGTTGGGTATTATTGGTGGGGGCGTCGGTGGCAATAGACACCGCGGGCCTATCGCTTCGCGACCCTATCCGGGTGAATTGCCCGCGGCATCCATTGCCACCGACGCCTTCGCCAGAAGAGCCGAGATTTTCATTCACTATGCCTTTGGTGGAAATATTCTCCTTCATTTTGGAGTTATCACTTGCATTTGCTACTTTGCCGGCAGAAGCGTCAGTTAATTCAGCGGCTCCGTCAGCGGAAAGCGCGGCAGCATTGGATTTTGCCGTCCATTCGCCCGGATAGGGTTGCGTAGCAACAGGACGGCAAGGTCCAATGCCGCCGCGCGCCTCCTCCGAACAAACCCTTCCCTCACGCTGATAGTAAGACAACGGAAATGTCAGCGAGGCCGTGCCATCCATTGTCGGCTCGTTGGTGGAATAGTCGTGAGTGCTGTCGTGGTAAACCAAATCGCCCGGCTGGAACTCCTCGTAGTTGACTCCACCATCGGTACGGATGCCCAGAAGACTTCCGAATATCGTCGCATAGACAGGACCGTCAACCAAACCACCGGTGGTGTTGCCCATCTTGTAGTTGATGATGAAAGAATGAGGCTGGGTCGGGAATATTCCACCTTTCGGAAGCTCAACGATCATGCTCACACCCCACGGATTGCACCCCAGAAGCCAGTCACGCAAAGAACCTTCCATCTCCTGATAGGTCGTGTCACCGGTCAGTTCACGGTAAAGGATGCACTGGGTCAGCATCGCCGAGGTCAGATTGCTCGAGCACCATATTCCCGGAATGCCGAACATAAACGGATGATCCTTGCCGCGCTCATAGACACGCTGGATGCCCGAACGGATGTTCCTTATGAACTCCGCCGAGACCTTGCCGCCGAAGTTCTTCGCGATGCGGTAATGCCCCATATTCATAAAAGGATACCACTGGTAGTGGCGGGCGCTGTCGGCTCCCATCCAAGGGGTCACCGGCTCGCGGCGGGCATATTCAATGGCCTCGGTTCTGTACTTCTTGTCGCCGGTGCGGCGGAACATCTCGTAGGCGGCCAACTCCATATCATCCACCCAGTTATCCTCCTCGTAGATGTAAGGGGAAACCACCGAGGCGGTCTGGCAGACACCTGGCTTGGCTACTCCGGCATCGTAGGCGGCCTGCGCCTTGGCACCTATCTTCTCCGCAAACTCAGGATAGAAAGGCTTCAGGATCTCTGCGCCAAAGGCGAAGTCCGAAGCGAACTTTCCTGCGGTGCTGGCCATTCCGGTCGTCTTGTTCTTGTCCCCACGCTTGCCTCTCTGCTGAGGCTCACCGGAGCAGAACCACACCGGCCTGTACTCGCCTTTTCCCCAACCATAGTCAGCCTGGTCGTCATTCGGGACACGCATTCCGACATGGTCACGGTCATCCGCGATCTGATTGTACATCTCACCCGGCTCAGGGTTCATCTTGTCAAGCCATTTGAGTCCCCAGTAAATCTCATCTATGATGTCAGGAATCCCGTTCCGACCCGGCGTTCCGTCAGCCAGATGATTGTCCGAGAATGCCTCCGGATTGCTCTGATAGGCGAACATCATCTGGTAAATCGCGTTGGCTGAGGTGGTTGTGTACTGGAGGCAGTCCGAAGCGTCGTGCCAACCTCCGGTCACGTCAAGGAAAGTGCTGTCTTTCTTAGGATCCGGATGCCCGACGATGATTCCGTCCTTGCGATGACAACTGTCTTTGAAGAAAGGGTTCCAACCGCAACGCTGCTGACGCATATAGTTCAGCACAAAATCGGCCGCTCCGTCATAAACCTTAGGATTTATCGGGAATATCTCCGAGCGGGTCTCGCCTCCTGATGACAATACCTTAATATAATAGGCACCGTCGGTCTTCAAGGCACTGAAATCCAGGCGGCAGGTTGTCTTCATCTGCCCAAGCGCCCCCATCGGCCTCACGGCGTCAGACCTCCAGACGGCCTCACCGGCAAAGGCATCAACCAACTCGAAACCATTGACCTGGACAGCCTCATTACTCATAAAGACCGCCACCTTGGTGGCCTCCGGCAGATAGCCTATCTGGTTGATTCTGACCCAAGATCCGGCGAAAGTCTGGACGGCGGCCAAAGCCAGGAGCGCGATGGAAACTAATCTTTTCATTATCCTGTGGTTTATGCGATTCTTTTCAAAAAATTAATTAATATAGTCTTAAAGACGCAAATTTAGGAAAATTAACCGTCCAAAATGTAGAAAATGCTTACTTTTCACTTCACCCACTCCAACCAATTCTCTGGTGTTATGATAGTTTTCTCCTTCACATCATAAGTAGTGAGAAATGTGTTAGGGAACTGATTATTGGCACGTTTGGGATTCCACTTCATCTCAAAGATGGAGAACTGCCCATCGCACTCCTCTATGTAATCTATCTCTTGCCGCTGGTTGGTACGCCAGAAATAACCATTCACGTACCGACAGCCATACTGATTTGCCTTGATACGCTCGCTGATGAAGAAATTCTCCCACAAAGCACCCACATCTTGGCGAAGAGCAAGAGGCGCGAAGTTCTGCAAAATGGCATTGCGGATGCCATTATCGTAAAAATAGAATTTCTTGGCTCGCTTCAACTCCGTGCGAAGATTACGACTGAATCCATTGAGTTTAAAGACAATATAGCATTTTTCCAACAAGTCAATGTACTTCTCTACAGTCTTGTTGTCCGTACCCACCGTTTGAGCCAACTCATTATACGACACCTCGCTCGTAACTTGTAAAGCCAAAGCCGTAAGGAGCTTGCCCAATAGCGCAGGGCGACGCACACTCTCCAGGTTCAGCAAATCCTTATACAAATAACTGCTGGAGAGATTATACAGCAAATCCTTTGCATCCTCTTGATGATTGAATATGTCAGGATATGAACCGAAAATGAGACGACTCTCCAAGGTTTGCTTCACAGAAAGCAAGCCTTGCGCATTCAGGAGTTCCCCTGTTGACAGGGGGAAGAGATGATATTCAAATTTTCTTCCTGTCAAAGGTTCGTTGAGTTTGTTTTGGAGCTCAAAAGAGGAAGAGCCTGTCACCAACAACTGCACTTCAGGGAAATTATCCGTAATCCGCTTCAATGTCATACCGATATTCTCCACCCTTTGCGCCTCGTCAATGACAAGTATCTTATTCTGCCCTATCAGCAATTTCAACTCTTGCGTGTTCATCGCCGTCAGCATCTCCTGCACCTCTGGCTCATCACAATTCAGACGCAAAACAGGCTCCTTGCGTCCCTCCAACACCATATTGAAGAGCGTACTCTTACCAACTTGCCTTGCCCCTATCACAACGATTGCCTTACCAGCAAACATCCGGGACTCTATCACGTCTTGTAATTGTCGTCGTATCATATCGTTGTTCACATTGGATCTGCTGCAAAGATAGCAAAACAATGTCCCTAATCCCAAAATTTATAGTGATTTTTGGGATTATAATCCTAAATTTAATACTAATTTTTGGGATTAGAGACAGGGATTGATATTTCAATCTTCTTATACGCCAGAGTTAGTTATTCCTTTTTTTCCTGTTCAACAACACAGTTCCTACGATGAACAAGACTGAAAGTCCGCCGAAAAATACCACGGCAATCACTGCATAAGTCTTTCTGCTAAAGTCAGTGAAGAAAGTTAACCAAGCCAAAAGAATAATCAGAGGCAGGAAGATAGAAAGGAATAGAAGATTATTAGGCTTGCGTTCATTACCTGCTTTCCTGCCAATTGACGTGTAAAAGTCAATCAAGGAAATATTCAGGCAAGATATAACGCCTAAACAAAACAGGAAAGATTTTGACGAATCAGTCAGATCCCCTCCAATGCACAATAGAGAAAGACAGACAATGGTTACAATTGTCCAAATTGTTTTGTATGCGATATTCATCATTACTAACAACCCATTACCTCGGACATCAAAGCGCTACCAACAATTGAAACGACAGTGATAGCAACTGCACCCGCCCCAGCTGTACAAACTCCTAATCCAACAGCAATGGCTCCGCCCCAACTAGCCCAAATGGAGACCAATGTTCCAGACAACATATTACACATAATTCGTCTTGACCCATCACTCATTGCCCTTGTCATCATAGGATTCGCATTTTGAAGTGCGTCAACGATTCCAGACGTAATTGCAACAAACGCATACATAGCCTGCGCTTCTTCTTCCGATAACTCAGAGCGCTTCACAAGATCAAAGGCGCAAGCAAATGTAAAATCTTTTTTTTCACTCATTTGCAGTATTTCGCCCAAAAGACGCATCTGATTCTCTGTCAGTGACGATTGTATAGAGTTCTCGTAACCCGATCTTGTCAGGAATTTCGAGGAAATCTCATTTTCAAAATGTGGTGCATTTGACGCTATTACATCATTCGCGATTACTTCATCAAATGAATTATCATTAAAAGAATATGCATAAGCAAAAAGGTCGTTCGTGCAATCCTTAACATAGCCCGAAAGAGTTTCCGTTAGCTGAATGAAGCCGTCACGTTCAGCTTTTGGTGATTCAAAAGTATCTGAGCACGACACAAATAGAAGACATACAAATAAAAAAAGGTTATTTTTCATAATTATCTGAAAATAAAGGGGATGGTTTGCTATTAATATTTCACTTTTCCTTATAGAAGCACATTCAAGTACAATTGGTTTCTGATTCCTTGAATTCCTTGAACGAGAACGCTATTAATTGCAACTTAAATACGTGAAGTGAAGTTGCTTTTACAGTTTCCCAATTACCAATACAGTAAGCAAAAAAGAGAGAATTAACGTCTTAATATTTCATAAGAAATATTAAGACAACACGACAATCGCCGAAAGAGCAATCTTAATCATCATATACCTCATCAAGAGATATGCTATGTTGAGGGTCGAAAATAGAATACCCATAAATACTACAAAACAGGCCTGAAGCCAAATCATTATATTGCTAATATACAAATAATATTTGCAATGCCAACTATTTTTTACGTTTCCAAGTTAATTATCCCACTATATCAATCGCTGCTTTACCGGACTCCTTGGAATCAAAACATCAAAAACAAGAATAATTGCAGCCCTATACGCAGAAAATGCTTACTTTTGTCCTAAAGGCCAATGAATATGCCGCCTCGCGCCAAAAAGAGGACGGCCACGACTGAATCACTGAATATGGAAGAATACAGAATAGGCAACGGCTACGATGTCCACTCCCTCAAGGAAGGGCTGCCGATGTGGCTCTGCGGAGTCAGGATCGAGAGCGAGACGGGATTCGTGGCGCATTCCGACGGGGATGTGGCCATACACGCGCTGTGCGACGCTCTTCTCGGAGCGGCCGCTCTCGGGGACATAGGACTACATTTCCCGGACAACGACGACAGATGGAAAGGCGTTGACAGCAAACTGCTTCTGAAAGAAGTGATGTCGATGGTAAGGGCCAAAGGCTACGAGCTCGGCAACGCGGACATCACGATAGCTCTACAGGCTCCGAAACTGCGCCCGCACATAGACGCGATGCGTTCCAAGCTCGCGGAAGTGATTGGAACAGACATCGACAACATCTCGGTAAAGGCCACGACCACAGAACGTCTCGGCTTCGTCGGCAGGAAGGAGGGCTGTGAGGTCTGGGCAACAGTTCTCATATTCAAAATTTGAATAATCCAATCATGATGACTGATTTCAATGAATAATGAAATAAAGTTATCGTGATTTGCCTTCAAAAGCTTACTTTTGCATATAATACCTTATTGATAGCACAATATGAGCCCTTTATCAGTAATAATCACAGTTCTGGCGTACTTTGCCGTGATGTTCACGGTGTCTTGGATCTCGTCGCGTAACGCGGACAACGCAGGATTCTTCAACGGAGGGCGCAAGGCTCCGTGGTGGATCGTGGCGATCGCGATGCTCGGTGCGCCGATGTCCGGAGTCACATACGTCTCTGTGCCGGGAATGGTCGGCGTGGGAGGCACGGCGATGGGCTACATGCAGATGGTGCTCGGATTCTTTGTCGGCTACATCATCATCGCCTTCGTCCTCACACCTATATTCTTCAAGATGAATATGGTGTCGATCTACCAATATCTTGACGACCGGTTCGGAGTCTCCTCGCACAAGACGGGAGCATGGTTCTTCTTCATTTCCAAGATTTTGGGAGCCGCGGTCAGACTATTCCTCGTCTGCGTGACGCTCCAGTTGATGATTTTCGAGCCGCTTGGACTGCCATTCATCCTGAACGTGATCGTCTCCGTGGCCATCGTGCTGCTGTACACGTTCCGTGGCGGGGTGAAGTCCGTGATCTGGACAGACACATTGAAGACAGTCTGCATGATTGTCTCCATCGTGCTGGCGATTGTGTTCATTGCCAAGGATCTGGGTCTTAATTTCTCCGGCGTGGTGCAGACGGTGCGTGAGAGTTCATATTCAAAGATGTTCTTCTTCGATGATGTGAACCACCCTGAATATTTCTGGAAGCAGTTCCTGGCGGGCGTGTTCACCGTGATCGCGATGACTGGTCTGGACCAGGATATGATGCAGCGCACGCTGAGCAGCCGCAACGCCAAGGATTCGCAGAAGAACCTCATTACCAGCGGTTTGTTGCAGATTCCAGTGATATTCCTGTTCCTCTGCCTGGGGGTGCTTTTGTACATATTCGCAGGTCAGAAGGGCATCTCCGAGGTTGGCGACACGCTGTTCCCGGCCGTTGCGACAGGTGGCTATCTGCCTGCGATTGTGGGCGTGCTGTTCGTGATCGGGCTTGTGTCGTGCGCGTTCGCGGCGGGAGGCTCGGCCCTGACCGCGCTGACAACGTCGTTCACGGTGGACATCATAGGAACTAAGGGGAAGAGCGAGGAGCAGGTCACCACTATAAGAAAGAAGGTGCATCTGCTGATGGCGTTCCTGATGGGTGTGGTGATCTTTGTCTTCTATCTGCTGAACACGAAATCGGCCATTGACGCGGTTTACAAGCTTGCGAGCTACACTTACGGGCCGATCCTGGGAATGTTCGCGTTCGGGATATTCTCGAAAAGGACGGTCAACGACAAGTGGGTGCCGCTGGTGGCCGTCATCGCGCCGGTGCTTTGCTTCATTCTGCAGAGCAACTCCGAAAGGTGGTTCGGTGGGTACAAATTCAGCTATGAGCTGCTTCTTTTCAACGCTTTGTTCACAATTTTGGGACTTTGTCTGCTAATTCGAAGAAAAAAGTCGAATTAATTTTGTCAATTCAGGATAAAGTTCTATTTTTGCAGTCCAGTTGCGAAGAAACGCAGCGCATCATTGAGATATGGTGTAATGGTAGCACTACAGATTCTGGCTCTGTCAGTGAGGGTTCGAATCCTTCTATCTCAACAAATCCGGCTCCGGCCGGTTTGTTTTTATGGCTCTTGCCAACAAGAATGGCGGGGTAGCTCAGCTGGTTAGAGCGTCGGATTCATAATCCGGAGGTCGTGGGATCATGCCCCACTCCCGCTACACAACAATAGAAACTAATTAGACGATAATGGCGAACGCATTTCACTATTCCATCGGAAGGAAGTTCATTCAGGCAGTCAGCGGAGCATTTCTTATAATCTTCCTGCTGCTTCACGTGACTATTAACCTGTTCTCCGTCATTGACTCTTTCACAGGCAACTACAACGGACTTGACGGCCTTTTCCAGAAAGGCTGCGATTTCATGGCCCTGCCTATCGTGACCATCATGGTTCCGGTTCTTGCCGCCGGCTTCATCATCCACATCATCTACGGATGCTGGCTTACTTGGAAGAACATCAAGGCCCGTGGCGGCTACAAGCGCTATGAGGCTTCAAGCGTCGCTGCCGCCGACTCCTGGTCAGCAAAGAATATGTTCGTGCTTGGCATCATCATTCTCGGCATCCTTGCATTCCATCTTACCCACTTCTGGGCCAAGATGCAGCTTGCGATGTTCACCGGCGCCGAGGAGGGCAACCCTTACGAACTTCTCAATCTCACTTTCGGACGATGGTGGGTGCTGGCATTGTACCTCGTCTGGTTCGTGGCTGTATGGTTCCACCTTTGCCACGGTTTCTGGAGCATGTTCCAGACAGTTGGCTGGAACAACCAGACCTGGTTCAAGAGACTGAAAGTGATCGGCATCGTGGTCGCCACGCTGATCTTCCTTGGCTTTGCGGCTGTTGGCATCAACGCATTCCTTCAGGCAAACGCTTTGATTTAGTCAAGGATTAAAAATGAAAATTCAAGGGTGACCGTGTTCGGTCGCCCTTATTTGTTATACGCCACCCGGTCGTGGAACCAAGAATCCGGTCACTGAGCTACACTTCCGGTCACTGAACCTGTCGAAGTGACCATATAAAAACAGGACGACAAATATGCCGCTTCGACGCTTCGACATGCTCAGCGACCAAAGCGTCAAAAATCAGACAAATTGATTTATAAATAATAGTTAACATTTTAAAACGAACTGAAATGAGACAGAAAAAGTTCCTGCTCCCAGAGAGCGACATCCCGACAGCATGGTTCAACATGCAGGCAGTCATGCCCAACAAGCCAATGCCTATCCTCAACCCGGCCACCCACGAGGCCTTGAAAGCCGAGGATCTCTACCCGATCTTCTGCAAGGCGTGCGCCGACCAGGAGCTCAACACGACAGACGAGTGGATTCCTATCCCTGAACCGGTCCGTGAACAGTACGCCGGCTACAGATGCACGCCTCTGGTAAGGGCTTATGACCTTGAGGCCGCGCTCGGCACACCGGCACACATCTATTTCAAGAATGAGAGTGTCTCTCCTGCCGGATCCCACAAGCTGAACTCTGCCCTGGCACAGGCCTACTATGCCAAGGAGCAGGGCATCACCAACATCACCACCGAAACCGGAGCCGGACAATGGGGCGGAGCGCTATCCTACGCCGCAAAGAAGTTCGGTCTGGACTGCGCCGTCTATATGGTCAAGGTCAGCTTCCAACAGAAGCCTTACAGGAGGTCGATCATGCAGACTTTCGGAGCGGCCATCACTCCGTCTCCGTCAATGTCCACAAGGGCAGGGAAGGACATCATCACGGCAAATCCTAACGATCAGGGATCCCTTGGATGTGCGATTTCCGAGGCCATAGAGCTTGCGGTAAGTACCCCTAACTGCAAGTACACACTTGGATCTGTCTTGAACCACGTCTGCCTCCACCAGACCGTAATCGGACTGGAAGCCGAAAAGCAGATGGAGATGGCCGGGGAATATCCTGACATCGTGGTGGCCTGCTTCGGTGGCGGCTCGAACTTCAGCGGCATCGCCTACCCGTTTATGAGGCATAATATTCAGGAAGGCAAAAAGACCCGCTTCATCGCGGCCGAGCCATATTCCTGCCCGAAACTAACGAGAGGAAAGTTTGAATATGACTTCGGTGACGAGGCCGGTATGACTCCGCTCCTCCCGATGTACACCCTCGGTCACGATTTCAAGCCGGCGACCATCCACGCAGGCGGACTTCGCTACCATGGAGCCGGCGTGATATTGTCACAGCTGATGAAGGATGGGTATATGGAAGCAGTTGACATCGAGCAGCTTGACGCATTCAAGGCCGGAGTTCTCTTCGCTCAGACCGAGGGCATCATCCCTGCTCCGGAATCCTGCCACGCCATCGCCGCGACAATAAGCGAGGCACTCAAGTGCAAGGAATCCGGCGAGGAGAAAGTCATTCTCTTCAACCTTTCCGGCCACGGTTTCGTGGATATGAGTGCCTACGATCAATACCTCTCCGGCGAGATGCAGAACTTCCACGTCTCCGACGCCGAGCTTGCAAAGTACATCAAGTCGGCAGACACACTGAACAAGTAATCGATTAGATATAAGGTGGAATATAGTCAAGAGGGCCTCTAACCTGAATTTTGCACGTTACCAAAATTCAGAACAGAGGCCCTCTGGACTTATTAGGGTAACCTAATATTTCAATGACATCATACTGCATAGTGCATAGTCATCGTACATAGTACATATTTCAATGGCACCATACTGCGGTTGCTGAGCTTGTCGAAGCAGCTGAACCCACGGATATACTGTGATGTGCCGTGGCAGATAACTATTTGATTTTCATGCAAAAGAGCGATGTCCTGGTGAAGAAGACAGCACCAGGACATTGCTTTTTATATTCATTTTCAAGCACTTAAGTGCCACGAGATACCACATTAGATCGGCAGCGTCTTCTGACGAAGCCAAGAAGCGACCTCTGGAGTGAGACGTGGGGAAAGAGTACGGTAAACGTGCTCGTTGTAGGCGTTGAGCCAGTCAATCTCTGAGCGGTCGAGAAGGTCTTTGACAAGGATCGACGTGTCGAAGTGGCAGAGGGTCAACGTCTCGAATCTCAGCCAATGGCCGAAATCGTTCTCTCCGGCATCAACGCAAAGGATCAGGTTCTCGTGACGGATACCGAACTTGCCCTCCCGGTATATTCCCGGCTCATCACTTGTGATCATTCCCGGAATCAAAGCCTGACGATTGAAGTTCTGACGGATGTCCTGCGGCCCCTCGTGGACATTCAGATAGAATCCGACCCCGTGGCCGGTTCCGTGGCCGAAATTGCGCTTTGCGCTCCAGAGCGGTTCGCGGGCCAGGACATCCAGCTGGCAACCAGCCGTCCCTTTAGGGAAAACAGCCTTTGCCAATGCTATATGCCCTTTCAAGACCAAAGTATAGTCCTCTTTCTCCAACTGGGAACAAGGCCCAAGCGGAACAGTTCTGGTGATGTCAGTGGTACCGAACAGGTACTGCCCGCCGGAATCGCACAGGTAAAGTCCTTCCGCATAGATCTCAGCGGAGCCCTCCTCCGGCGTGACATAGTGAGGCAGAGCGGCGTTCGGACCGTAAGCCGAAATCGTCTCGAAACTCTCCCCACGGAAGCCCTCGATCTCACTGCGGAACTCGTGCAGTTTCCGTGAGGCTTCATATTCATTGACCGCATCTCCCGCCTCGACGGAGGTTTGCAGCCAATGGAGGAAGCGCTCCATAGCAACGCCGTCCTCAAGATGAGCCTCCCTCATCCCAGCGATCTCGACTTCGTTCTTGACCGACTTGCGAAGCCCGACAGGCGAGGTCCCCATGATGACATACCGAGAGTTCAGAATACTGAACAAACTGAAATTCAACGTCGCCGGATCAACAAACAAAGCCTTGATGTAATTGCCGTCCACAAGATTTGAAAGCGCGGCCTCGACATCTGAATATTCCTGAATATTCACTCCGTCAGCAAGGAGCTCGTGGAAACTGTCCTCGGTCTCTCCGTCATCATCCGGAATCTCACCCTTACGTGCGAACCAAAGCACATTATCCTGAGTGACAAGAAGATATGACATCACCACAGGGTTATAAGCGACATCCTGCCCACGGACGTTCAGCATCCAGGCAATCTCATCCAAAGCCGTGAGAAGAATAGCATCGTACCCTTTGTCAGTCAGCCATTTGCGGATCCAACGCACCTTTTGCACCCTTGACCAGCCAACCTGCTCAGGTCCAAGAGTAATGATCGGGGTCTGAGGAATCTTCGGACGATCCGTCCACAGAACCTCAAGCATGTCCAGAGCGTTGACGAAATGGGCCTTCCCGCCCACAGCTTCCTGAATGTCCTTCACGGAAGAAACTGTCATGCAAAGCCCGTCAACAGCGACGCGAACCTCATCGCAGTCCGCAAAATGACCTGCAAGCCACTCTGGAATAAGCACTTGGCCAGGGACACGGGTCTTATGCAACTCAACTCCCGCGGCCGGGAGCTGCTGAGAGGCCTGGATGAAATAACGAGTGTCAGTCCAAAGACCGGCGCGATCCTCTGTGATGACAAGGTCACCCTCCCCAGTGTAGCCGGTAAGCCACGCCACCTGATGCCAGCGCGCGGCGGAATATTCACTGTTGTGCGGATCATTCCCCGTCACTATGACGGCATCCCAACCTTTCGAGCGCATCATCGCCCGAACAGCCTCGATTCTATCTTTGAATATGCTCATTCGCGGAATGGGTTATATTAATGAATATGATTGACTGTCATTTGAATATCCTGTGCTTGAGCAGCCGCACGGCAGCAAGCAGCAGCTTCTCCACCGGCAGGAACGCCGAAAGGTTCCTCAGGCCGGAGAACAGCATATTGGAAGGGGTGAAAGCCTCCCTGGCATCCAGAAGCGACTCGCGCATCGCAAGTTTCCGGCGGTTAAGTCGCTCACGGACATTTCTTTGAGCCGATTCCAACTCGCCCATCGTCTTTATTTCTGAATATCTCATGGCTTATCTGTCCTCGTCAAAGAAAAGTTTGATGAACATCGGAACGAAAGTATTACGGAACAGTCTCTCTCTCAGCAGGATGACAACCGCAAGAATCACAATGAACACGGCGGCCACAATCCCGGCCCCCGCCGCATAGCTTCCTATCAACTCACCTATCCACATAACACCTCCGATGGCGAGAGCAGTCAGAATCACGGACACGATAAAGAGGACAAGCAACATATAAAGCAACTTGCCCAGCGTCAATGACAATCCCTTAGCGGTTCTTAATTTGAGGTCATCAATCCTTGCCTCGACATAGTCCGCAGTGTTCTTGCCAAGGTCCTCAATCGGTTTTGTGAACTCACTCATCGTCAAGCGTTTTCCGACGGCCTTTCGGCATATTCAATGTCCTTCTGAATCGCGCTCTCGAGTTTCTCCAAGCGCTCGAGAATCTTCATCCTGACATCTTCCTTCAGATCCTCGGCCTGATCCTGAAGTTCCGCCCTCAGGTCGTTGAGTTCCATTCTGGCGAGTCTTGCCCGTGCCTTGGCGGAATCCGCGGCGTCACCGACAGTTTCCTTAATCTTCCGACGCGTATCCTCGCCCTTCTCCGGAGCGAACAACAGCCCAAGGGTAAGCCCGGCGGCCGCCCCCGCGACAAACGCTAATAATGAATCACCTTTCATAACATTCGATTTTCACAAACTTACATAAAAATCTGCGATTTTTACGCCCGTCCCATAAGAAAGGAACAGTTTTTTAGAGGAAATATAAACCATACTGATCAGAAATCCAGTTCATCAGCGCCGATTTCTGTCTGCCAACACAAACGGAACTCCTCGTGCAAGTGACAATAAGGCCATAACGCAACCCGTGAGTGTCCCGCAATCCTTCCGGGCGACAGAAAAGGGTCCCACAATCCTCCCGTGCGCAAAAGTGACCCTCTCACGTACGAAGGCCTTATTTTGATCCTCCTCGTGAGCAGGAAGGCCGGGGCTGCGCACGGGAGGGACTGCCGAGGCTGTCTCGTGAGCAGGAGGGCTTAGTCTGCGCACGGGAGGGGACTGCCGAGGCTGCCTCGTGAGCAGGAAGGCCGGGGCTGCGCACGGAACCATAGACATTATTTTCTGACAGGCACGCACTGGACGCCAAGGAGTTTCAGGGCGGAGACGAGTTCGGTGGTGACAGCGACCTTGAACTTGGTTGAGTGGAACTCGATGTTGTACTTGGTCTGAGGGTCGTAGAGGAACATCTTGAGAGGGACGGTGCCCCGATTGGCCTGGATCAGGGACACGAGATCCTTGCGGAATTTCTCGGTCAGCATAGGCGTGGTGATGCTGATGGAGAAAGCGTTCAGCATCGTCTCGTTCACGTTGCCCAGAAGCATTATCTTCTTTACCCTGAAAGCATAAGGCGAAGTCTTGCCTTGAGCGCGCTCCTCAGGCTTGATGAAATATTTCTCCTCGATGTCACCCTCGATGTAAAGGTTCTCGTGCGGCTTCATATAGCTCATAAAAGCCTCGTGGTCACGTCCGAACAGCGCCAGCTCGTAGGCTCCGCTGTAATCCTCCAGCTTCGTCTTTGAATATGGCTTGCCGGTCTTCGTGGTCAGGGTGCTGTACTCGGTCACCAGGCCAGCTATCGCTACCTTCATCTTCTTCTTGGAAGCCTCACACTCCGCGACTTTCTTATTCAAATCCGCCAGTTCGCAGTTGGTAAAACTCTCTATCTCAAACGCATACTTATCCAAAGGATGTGAGGAGATATACATCCCGACATATTCCTTTTCCTTCTGGAGCCACTCGAACTCGTCGTCCGTCCCGACCATTTCAGGAATATCCGGACGCACAGGCTTCATTTCTTCAACCTCGCCGAAAAGCGACGCCGCCGAATTGGCCGCATCCTGGCTGTAAAGGTTGGCGTATTTTGCAAGCTCGTCAATGAACAGGTTCCCGCTGCGGCACGGCAGGAAAAACTGTTTGCGCTGGATGCCGAACGAATCGAAGCCTCCTGAATATACAAGGCACTCTATCGCCTTTCTGCCCAGCGAGTTACCAAGCCTTTCGATGAAATCGAACACATCGGCGTAGGTACCGTTGGCTGCCCTGTCGGCGATGATCGCGTCCGCCACATTGGAACCGAATCCCTTGATCCCCTTCAGGCCAAAACGGATGTTGCCTTCCTTGTTCACGGTGAAGTGTGAATATGACTCATTGACATCCGGGTTCAACACCTTGATCTTATGAGCCTTGCAGTCGGACAGAATCTTCTTTATCTCCGGCATGTTGGAGAGGTTGCAGGAGAGGTTGGCGGCGAAAAACTCGGCGGGATAGTGGCATTTCAGCCAGCCGGTCTGGTAGGAGACCCATGCATAGCAGGTGGCGTGGGACTTGTTGAAGGCATACTGCGCGAATTTCTCCCAGTCCTTCCAGATCTTGTCCAGCATCTTCTCCGGATGGCCGTTGGCCTTGCCGCCCTCCATGAACTTGTCCTTGAGCTCGTTCAGAATCGTTATCTGCTTCTTGCCCATCGCCTTGCGGAGCTTGTCCGCCTGACCCTTCGTGAAGCCGGCCAGCTTCTGGGAAAGAAGCATCACCTGCTCCTGATAGACGGTCACACCGTAGGTGTCCTTGAGGAACTCCTCCATCTCCGGGAGGTCATATTCAATAGGCTTGAGTCCGAGTTTTCTGTCCACGAAGTCCGGGATGTAGTCCATAGGGCCCGGACGGTAGAGGGCGTTCATCGCGATGAGGTCCTCGAAACGCTCAGGATGCAACCTCTGGAGCCAGGTCTTCATGCCCTCGGATTCAAACTGAAAGACGCTGTCCGTGTCGCCGTGGCCGTAGAGTTCGTAAGTCGGCTTGTCGTCAATCGGAATCGCCTCGATATCAATGTCCGTACCGAACCTCAACTTAATGTTGTCCAGACATTTATGGATGATAGACAAGGTATTGAGCCCCAGGAAGTCCATCTTGAGCATTCCGACCTCCTCGATGTAGTGACCGTCATACTGCGAGGTCCAGACATACTGCCCGGATTCCTTATCCATCGAAAGACAGATAGGAATATAGTCGGTCAGGTTGCCTCGTCCGATGATCGTGGCGCAGGCGTGCATTCCGACCTGACGGATGCAGCCCTCCAGCTGACGGGCATATTTCAGAACCTCCCTCACCTGCTCTGTTCCGTTTTCCAACTCTTCCTTGAACTCAGGCACAAGACGATAGCAGTTCTTCAGGGTTATCTTGACATCCGTGTCCTCCATGCCCCTCTGATAGGTCTTCTTGACCGTTTTCTTCTGACCCGGATTGTCAGGATCATCAACCTCGACATCCTTTTCCACCACCTTGAATCCTGGCTTCAGATCATCCAGATCCGGATTGAAGAGATATTCCTTCTCCACCTTTTCACTGAGGCGGTCAGGCACCATTCCGGACAGGCGGTTGGACTCATCGATCGACAGGTCATGGATTCGCGCCACGTCCTTGATGGCTCCCTTGGCGAGCATCGTGCCGAAGGTGATCACCCGGGAGACGTGATCCTTGCCGTAGGAGTCCTCGACATATTTATGCGCCAGCGACAGATCCTCGAAATCGACATCTATATCCGGCATCGAGATTCGGTCCGGATTCAAGAAACGCTCGAACAGGAGCTGGTACTTGATCGGATCCAGGTTGGTGATTCCCAAGCAATAGGCCACCACGGATCCGGCCGCGGAACCACGGCCTGGCCCCACCATGCTGCCCTTCGCCCTCGAAGCCGCGATGTAGTCCTGCACAATCAGGAAGTAGTCCGGGAAGCCCATACGGCAGATGGTCTTGAGCTCGAAGTCTATCCTCTCGGACTGCTCGGCGGTCAAAGTCTCCCCATAACGTCTTTTGGCTCCCTCGTAGGTGATGTGGCAGAGATAGGCCACCGACTTACAGAACTCGTCGCCACGGTAATTGCCCTTCTTGTCGCATTTTCCGACCTCGATGACATCCTTGTAAATGTTCAGATAGTTGTCCAGGTCGTCAAGGAAGGCCTGGTCGATCTGATACTTCGGAAGCACATGGTCGCGGTCGATCTGATATTCCTCAACTTTGGAAGCAATCTCCAGAGTGTTTTCCAGCACTTCCGGATGGTCTGGGAACAATGCCGCCATCTCCTCCTCGCTCTTCAGGTACTCCTGCTGGGTGTAGTGAAGGCGCGGCTCCTCGTTGATCTTCTTACCGGTGTTCAGACAGATAAGATGGTCGTGCGCCGGGCCGTCCTCCTTGTTCACAAAGTGGACATCATTCGTGGCCACAACCTTGACTCCCGTCTCGGAGGCGAGCCTGAATATTCCTTCATTGCTGATCTTCTGCTCCTCGTAGACATCCCGCGAGAGTCCGAGAACCTCGGTCTTGTGGAGCATCACCTCAAGGTAGTAGTCGTCTCCGAAGACCCTCTTGTGCCACTCTATCGCCTTTCTCGCCTCGTCCATCTTTCCGGCGACGATGTTCTTGGGGATCTCGCCGGCAAGGCAGGCGGAGCAGCATATCAAGTTCTCGTGGTATTTCTCAATGATCTCGTGCGAGACCCTCGGCTTGCCGTAATAGAGACCTTCGATGTGACCCTGCGACACGATCTTCATCAGGTTTTTGTAGCCGTCGAAGTTCTTGGCCAGCAGGATGAGGTGATAATAGGATTTGTGCTCGCTGTCCTTGATCTTAGGGTCGTAGTGGCGTGTCACATAGACCTCGCACCCGATGATCGGCTTGACCTTGAAATGCCCGGTAGCCTTGTCCACATGCTTGCCTGCGAACTTGAAGAACTCCTTGACACCGTACATGTTGCCGTGATCCGTGATGGCCAGGGCCGGCATCCCCATCTCCTCGGCCCTGTCGAACAAGGTCGAGATGGAGGAGAATCCGTCAAGAATCGAATATTGCGTGTGGACGTGAAGGTGTACAAAAGCCATGGTGACAAGTCAAATTTTCATATATCCGCGAACCGTTCGGGAACGAAGCGGCCAGCACCCGAACCCAAGCGAATTGCGACAATACAAAGATACCGAAAAACCCTATCCCCACAAAGCCGCCCCCTCCGAAAAGTTTTCAACATCTGGAAAAAGTCCCGATTTCACCCACATAAAACTCAGAATTATTCCCGAAAATAAGAGTAAATAGTCGGAAAAAGTCCCGATTTTAACCATCCAAAACTCGGAATAATTCCCGATATTATTTGTTATTCAATTGATTTATTGTAAATTCGCAAAAATATAAAAAAGAAGCCATGCTATATAGAAAATTCGCAGCCCATCTGGAAGACTTTCTCCGGAACGAACCTCGTAAGATAATGCTCGTCAATGGCGCCAGGCAGATTGGCAAATCGTACCTGATAAGGCACGTCGGCAACAAACTTTTCAAGAATTATGTGGAGATAAACCTGAAAGCGGACAAGGAAGGCTCCGGAATATTCGCGTCTGTCCGCAGTGTAGAGGAGTTTTTCCTACAATTGGGTGCGATCGCCGGGAACAGATTAGGCAATCGGGACGACACGATTGTCTTTCTTGACGAGATTCAAAGCTATCCGCATCTGATGACGATGCTCAAATTCCTGAACGAGGACGGCAGGTACAGGTACATCGCCAGCGGCTCGGAATTAGGTGTGGCATTGGCGCAGACTCCTTCCGTCCCTATCGGCAGCATAGCCATCGAGCAGATGTATCCGCTTGATTTCGAGGAGTTTCTTCTAGCGATGGGATGCAGTCAGGACACTATTGACGGGATGCGGGAATATTTCCACGACAGAAAGCCGTTGAACGATTCCCTGCACAACTATATGCTCCGGCAGTTCAAGATCTATCTTTTGGTGGGAGGAATGCCCGACGCCATAAACAAGTTCATCAAGAGCCGTAACATCGCCCAAGTCCGTAAGATCCAACGGGACATACACTCCTTGTACAAGTTGGATGCGTCGCAATACGACGAGGAGAGGAAACTTGTCATCCGCAAGATCTATGACATGATTCCGTCCAACATGGAAAACAAGAAGAAGCGTGTCATCGTGAAGAACATCGAGCATACCGCCGGTCACAAGCAGTTCAGCGACTACTCCGATGAGTTTGACTATCTGGTCAACTCCGGTGTTGCTCTCTCGGTCCAAGCCATCAGCAATCCGAAGTTCCCGCTGAAGGAGTCCGAGAGCAAGAATCTTATCAAACTATACCTCAGCGATGTAGGCATTCTTACTGACCTTCTTTACAGGACAAACATCAATGCGGTGCTTGGAGACGAACGCAGCGTCAATCTCGGCTCAGTCTATGAGTCTGTAGTGGCACAGGAGCTCCACGCCCACGGATTCACCCTGCACTACTACGACAACAAACAGCGTGGAGAGGTTGATTTTCTGATTGATGACTACGACAATCTCACAGTCCTGCCCATCGAGGTCAAATCAGGCAAGGATTACAAGGTTCACAGCGCCCTGGACGCCTTCCTTGACACCCCCGACTACCACATCAAGAACGCCATAGTCCTAAGCAACGAACAAAACGTCCACAAGGAGCATGGCATCACCTACCTCCCCGTCTATTACGTGATGTTCCTAAAGCAAGACAACATCCCGGAAGAAGATCTCGTCATCCCGAATCCGGAGTTGGAAGAATAATTTCATAACGAATTGGTAAACAAAAGGGACGCTCCTTTTAGTACAGGAGCATCCCCGAAGTCTATTTGTCCAAAGAACAACTAATACTCATCCTGCCCATAGCCCACATGCGAGCTACAGCAATGATTGTAACACCCTGCGCTAAAAGCGACATTCAACTCATCCAACGTAAGGATTTCGAAATCAATTAACATAATAGTAATCAATGGAGCCTCTATGTTAAGGCCAGAAAGCAGTGGACTCCTTACCTGATTTCTGCCCAATATGTCATACTATTTTTAATGAGATAGTTCCGAAAACAGATAAGGGTTACTTTCTATCATTAACGCATAGAATTTTTCTTTCATACTCGGATTGCATGATCTTGGAGGAACACTATCATAATCAATATTGTAGAAATCCGACCTATCAACAAGAGAGCGAAACTCATCAATCCTACAGCCACCTCCACAAATGTATCTCAGGTCACAAGTATTGCAAGGCTTCAAGTGAGAGATCAGCGTCACCTTTTCGGCATTCTTTGCAAGTTCTACTATAGCGGAAAACTCAGTAGTTCTTACGTTTGCAACTGCTTTAAGATCCCCTATTCTAGCGCAAAGGTACACATCTCCATTTGAAGCGACAGCAAACACACCAAACATACAATTATCCATTATCACATTATGCTTAATGCTGCGGACAAATGATTTAATCTCATAGTCCGGTCCGTGCAGTTCACATTGAAGCTTACGCATAAGGTTATAATAAATTTCATTAACTTCTTTCGATGGACAGATGTCGCGTCCATTCAATAGTCCTTCAGAGAACTTTATCAGGAAGCTCTTCCCATAGTATTTGCCAGCCAAGGCTTTTGCGAATCTTGCATATTCCTCATAATAATTTTCTAGCAGATCATACGGCGGAGTAATTGCAACGGATGTATTCACTCCCTGATGGACAAGTTCATCTACTGTTTCCAAAGCCTTATTGAAATGACCTCTACCGCGAATCGAGGAATTAGTCTCTTCAGAGAAGCCGTCTAGACTAACCTGGACTGAATCTAAGTATGGACTAATTTCCGTAACCATTTCCTTTGTCAGCAAGGCACCGTTTGTCAGGATCCTGACTTTTAGTCCTAAGCTAAATGCCGATTTAACCAGTGTTTTGAAATCTGGTCGTGTCGTTGGTTCGCCTCCTGACAAAGTCACATTTTCCCCTCCAGAAGAGCGATAATCCTTAAACAATTTGATTATCTCCTCTGTTAAAAGCTCATTATCATCTTTTTTGCCCGAAAACATATAGCAATGAGGGCAAGCCAGATTACACTTATTCGTCACATACAGATGCAGGGTTCTAAACTCACTTGTTGAACTAACGACTTTCCGGTCACATAGATTTCTAGCTTCTATCTGAGTAATCACCTCTTTGACCTCTGATATATAGTCCCTGAAAGTCTTTACGGCAGTACCTACCGAATTTCCTTGGCGCAAATACTCGAATATTTCCAACCCCTTATATGACGAAAGCACTATCCAGTTCGCTGTTTCCGGAGCTATAACAAGAATAGAGTTACCTTTTATGTGTACTGAAATCTCCAAAGGAAACCTATAAACCTTGTCGGGATCAATATAGTATTCTGGCATAAGTTCTTAATACAGCATCTAATCATACCCCAGCTCCTTAAGGCTAACAACAAAAGAAAGTGTGGAGCTATTTCGTCGATCCGTCAGAAGGTTGTGGTAGAACCTGAAAGAAGATAGACTGAACAATCCCCACACCCGTATCGTTGAGTGTTGAATACACGCAAGCGAATACAGATGATGGTGCTGCCGTCCTACCTCTCTTCCGTTGAAAACTACCACATTTTCTGACGAGGATAGTGCGAAAACACTTTCATCAATATGTAAGTTTAGGGCATAGTACCCCAAACGTCACAAATATATGATTTTTTTGTTTAATACCATGTGTTTCTCACAGATATTTTTAGTCATTAATGACTGATCGGAAAGGAAACATAGCAACTCCTACTCCTGAATCGGAGCCTAAATCACAGAGCATGATGATGCCAAGCATTTTTCTTGCGCGGCAGGCCGGGTTGGCAGCCAGTTTGCGACAACGATTATGGGGCAAAATGCTCTTGTCGGGAGCTTTGTAGCCCGCAACGAGAGCAATTCGAGGGCATAATGATTCTGTCAGTGGCTCTTCAGCTCACTACGGGAGCATTTCGTGGTCATATTGCTCTTGTCGGAGGCTTAGTGGCTCGTAACGAGAGCATCTCGGAGCTATAATGCTCTTGCCGAGAGACTTCTACAGAATCCTTAAAAATCTTTACCTTTGTCCCGACAGGGGTCTCCTTCCGGCCTTCGGCCTCCAGTCAACCCCTGTCAGTAATAAGACTCGAAAGTCAACTAATATCAGTAATAATCTTCAATCTCGAGTCAACCCAAATCAGGAAAATACATTCGGCGTAGGAATCGGCTCATATTTACACAAATGCCAAGCGAAAATACATTCGGTGTAAAAAGCGGAAGATTCTTGCACAAAAAAATTGCTGAATATTCCTAATAGGCGTGGCCGTACATCTTCGGGGAGTTGAAGGCGGGGGTGTGGCCGGAGAGGCGGAAGAGTTCGGGGATGGTGACGAACTCGTAGCCACGGGCTTTGAGCTGGGGGATTATGGTCTTCATGGCCTCGACGGTGCGCTCGTTCGTGTCGTGGAAGAGGAGGATGCGGCCGTCTTCGACACGGTCAAGGGTCATCGTCACACGATCCTCAACGGGCATATCGGCTCTCCAGTCTCGACAGCTGAGGCCGGAGATGAATATCTTTCCGTCCACAAGGCCGGCGACGTGGGCATTGTGCGCGGTAAACGGAGGGCGGAGATATTCCGGCTTGGCACCAGCGTAAACCTCTATCAGGGAATCGGTCTTGGCGACCTCCGCAAGAATCAGAGAGTCAGGAATCTGCGTGAGATTAGGATGGGAATATGTGTGGTTCTCGACGTCGCATCCCATCTGAACCATCCGGCGGATGATAGGGGCGGTCTCCTCCGTGATGTTCTGGCCGATCAGAAAGAACGAGGCTTTCACACCGTTCTCCTCCAGCACGTCCAGCATCATAGGAGTGTACTTCAGGCTCGGCCCGTCGTCAAAGGACAAGGCGACATACTTCGGCTTGACATCTGCCGATAGGTCTTCTTGTGCAAGAGCCGTCAAATGGCACATGATCGCTGCCATCATCACGAATATTACCTTCATATTCAAATAGTTAATAATCCATATTCCCGCAACGGAGCGTCAGAAAAGTTGAAAGATTATGATTTGGAGCGTAGCGACAGAAGGGGTTCGGGGAATCCCTTCCCCGTGCCCCCAGGGGCTGTCACGAAGTGACTGGGGGTAATTAGAGTATGGTGAATTTCACCATACTCTTAAAATCCCCTTCCGAACATCAGCCAGTACTTCGCCTCAAGCTCCTTCCAGCGGGCGGCGCACTTGTCGTGGATGGCGGCGGTGTAGGCGTTCAGCAGCCTCGCCCTCTTGCGAGGGGAGGCCTTTGAATATTCAGCCTCAAGCTTCGGCAGTCCTTCGAAGGTCATCGCCTCCATCTCCAACACATTGTCGGTGAACTCCTTCTTGGTCTTCTGCCACGAAAGGGTGGCCAGCTTGTTGGCACGGCGGAACTCCCACAGAACGCTGTTCGGGTAATATTCCTTCTGCCCGCACTTTTCAAAGGCAGCAGGGAGTTTCGTGCTTCCGCAGAAGATCGGAATGCGAGGGCTCTGCGCCGGGTTGTCCACAGCGTACCAGCAGACTCCCCCGATGCCGTCCGGCAACCAGGAGCGACTCTGGATGACCGTCGAATATGAACACCAGGCTACCGCAAGCGTCCTTCTGAAATCGATCACGCCCGGAGCGATGCTGTTCAGCGTGTTGCGCATCGGAGTGGTCAGCCAAGGATTGGCCAGAGGACTCATCTCCTTGTGCGCCGGAACACCATTCTTCTCAGGCACATCAATCGTCCAGTTCTTGCACATATCCCATTCCGTACCCTCGTAAGTATCTCTCAGCAACGCCATTACCTTCCTGACATCGACCAAGGAGTCCGGCTTTACGGAAAACGGAAAATCATCCATTCCATACTTCAGACCGAGCGACGGTGCCAGCAGATCGAACACCCTGAACTCCCTCTCACGGTAGTTCCTGCCCTGTGCGTATGAGCAGACGATCACCTTCCAAAAAACGAAATCGCCCTTACCATCCCAAAGGCCGTTGTCGATAGCCACCTGCTCAAGGTTATCGGAAGCCATAAAGTTCTCTGTATCAGAACGGTCAATCTTTCCGATTCTTGGGATATTGGCGGAAATCCCGACGTGCTCGTCCGGAATCCTCTGCGCAGCCCAGGCCGCGCCGATCCTATGCTTGCCGACTCCCACGATCTCAAATTGCCAGACCTCCTTTGGATCGGAGACCGTAAGGCACTCGCCACCATCGCCGTAGCCATATTCCTCAGCCAGAGAACCCATCACCTTGACGGCCTCACGGGCGGTGGCGCTCCTTTCCATCGCCAGACGGCAGAGTTCCTCGATGACCAGCGGCGCGTCGTGGTTGATCAGGGTGTCCGGCCCCGTGAACGTCGTCTCGCCGATGCCCACCTGCTTCTCGTTCAGCGATGGATAGCCAGTGTTGACGTAGGAATATGTATGCGCGACCTGCGGGATCTCTCCCACTATCTTGATCCCTGCGGTGTCGGTCACGAACTTGGTCTTGCGCCAGTTCTTGCGGATCGGAGTCACTGAACCCGGCTTGTGATCCTTCGCTGGAACGATATTCACCCAAGTGTGCGAAGTGCCGTCGCAAGTGTGCGAGGTCATCACCGACCCGTCCGTGCTGGCCAGCCTCCCGACCACAATGCTGGTGCACTCCAGCCCCGAATTCTCATCATCCTGAGCCCAAGATCCGAATCCCGCGGCACAAAACGCCGCCACCATCACAAGAATTTTCTTCATTACAATCAATCTTAATCTTTGAATATTCAAACGATGTCCAACAATCTATCAAACTTACACAAAAATTCTCAATATGCCAATTCCACCAGTCGCAATATGATCTTAGAATATATAATCTCTCTCAGACATGTCAAGATCATGGTTGAAGAACATCACAAAATATATCGGGAAATATGTGATGCCATCTTTTTCAAAAACCCTTGACTCGTTGGACAACACACACGCCTGCCGGATCGCATAATCTCTGTTGGCCACAAATCTGTCAAGAGCACTGTGTGTCGCGTAGTCTTTTCCTGATTTTACCTCAAGCGGTATTGATGACATATTCCTCACATCATCAATCAGATAGTCCACCTCACCGTTTTTCTTGTTATCATAATAGTACAGGCCGAATCCGTGCGCCTTCAGTTCTTGGGCGACAACAGTCTCGTAAACCGAGCCAAGATTGACAGAGCGGATGTCTTCAAGAACCGGCCTGATGTCGTTGCCATATAATATTCCCGTAAACAAGCCACAGTCATTAAGATACAATTTGAGAAGATTCTTCCCCGCATTCTGTCTGAGAGGATAAGTAGGCTGACTTATGGCATCCACCTCCAATGCGACCCCGGAAGACACAAGATAGTCAAACTCGTCCTGATAGTCACTGGTTCGCTTACCTTTTTTCCCTTCGATGTCCTTGACCTTGACACGCTTCTTCTTGTTTTCAAGGTTTGACGGAATCATTTCATATATTCGTAGAATCTTAAGCTTACGTGAAGACTCCTTTTCGTATTTTGAAGCGTCAAGACCATAGAGTTCCAGAATTTCCTTGTGCACATTGCGAACTTTAACGATGTTATGCTCCTTCACATAAGTATTCACAGCATCAGGAAGACCGCCCACAAGAAGATACTTCCTGAACAAGTCCAACATTTTCCTGTGTATGGATTCGTTGGGCGAGACCCTCTCTTCAAAGCACCGACGCAAGTCTTCTATAACGAGTCGCCCTACACCGTTGGCCCAAAGAAATTCCTCGAAATCAAGTGGATACATATGCAAAGGAGTTATGCTTCCTATCGGGATGGATTGTGTCTTCTTCAATGTGACCCCGAGCAGAGATCCGCTTGCTATGTAGGTAAAGCGCCCATCTTCCATAAGAAACTTAACCAAGGTAAGCAGGTGGTCATAGGCCTGGATCTCATCGATGAACACGAGCGTTGATTTCTTGTCGGACATTCTGTCCCCTGCGACAACACTCAATGCAAGATAGAAGTTCTCTGTTGTCTTGGCTTCCGCAAACAGCCTGTCACCCTGCTTGTCTTTCTCCATATTAATCTCAATGAAGTTCGGGAACAACCGGCTTCCGATCTCACGGATAATGAAAGACTTCCCGATTTGTCTTGCACCATCGACAACAAGCATCTTATCGCCACCAGACTTTAGCTGGTTTTCTATTTGTTTGGAAATCTTACGCTTAAGCATGTTACACACATTTATTCCATAATTCCACACTGGCAAATATACATTTATTCCGAAAAATATGGAAGCCAATAACGCATTTATTCCATAAAAAGAAAAAAATTTTGTAGCGAAAAGTAGCACGGAAAATTCGCGCCGAGAAGTAGAAAAGTGTTCCGTGCACAGATCAGGCTCTTCCGCTCACGAAGGTCCCCATAAAGGCCTTGTTGTGAGCAAAAAGGCTGATCTGGCTCACGAGGTGTTCACAAGGAGCAAGGTGGTGCGCAAGAAGGGGGCGAATCACGCGCGAAGATCACGCGTGTGTCGCAGACGGTTCAATGTATTGGGTCAAGACTGGTCAAGTGCCTTGAGAATCTCGGCGGCGAGGGCCGGGGAAACGAGTTTGGAGAGGTCTTCGAGAGGAGCGGCTGCGATGCGGGCGACTGAGCCGTAGTGCATAAGAAGGCGTTTCTCGGTCTGCTCACCGACACCTTTGATATCCCTTAAAGCACTCTGGATCTGGGCTTTGCTCCTGAGGCTGCGGTGGAAGGTGATGCCGAAGCGGTGAGCCTCATCACGAATCTGCATCAGGACTTTCAGCGCCCGGGAGTTACGGTCCAAGAACAAAGGGTAAGGGTCGTTCACCCTGATCACAAGTTCCATACGCTTGGCAAGGCCGATGACCATCAGCCTGTCCATCAGTCCGAGTTCGGCCAGAGCCTGGCGGGCGAACTCCAGCTGGCCTTCTCCGCCATCGATCACCACCAGCTGCGGCAGGTCGTCCGGAGCCTCCACGAGCATCCGGGAGTAACGGCGGTTGACGACCTCCTTCATCGAAGCGAAGTCATTGGCCCCGATGACCGTTTTGATCTTGAACTTACGGTAATCCTTCTTGGACGGCACTCCGTCACGGAAAACCACACAGGAAGCCACCGGATTGGTTCCCTGGATGTTGGAGTTGTCGAAGCACTCGATGTGGGTCGGAAGCTCCTTCATTCCCAAGGCCTTGCGCAAGTCCTCAAGAACCATCCTGCGATATTCGTCAGGATCGGTGTGCTCCCTCTGCTTGATGGAGTTGAAAAGATATTCCTTGGCATTCTTGACGCTCAGTTCGAGAAGGGAAAGTTTGTCGCCGCGCGCCGGGATGCGGAAGTCGATGCCGTCTATCTCCACATCCGGCTTGAACGGCACGATGACCTCTTTCGCCAATGCACCGAACTTGGATTCGATCTCGGCGATGAACGTGCTGAGTACAGATGCCTGCTCCTCCTCGATGTTCATCTTGAAGCCCAGGTTCAACGACTGGATGACAGATCCGCCACGAACACGCAGGAAGTTTCCGAAAGCCTCCTGGCCATCGAAAACCAGAGAGAACACATCACAGGAAGTGTCCGCGGCAGAGGAGATTATCGAATGTGAATAGTGCTTCTTCAAGGACTCTATCCTGTTTTTACAGACCTGCGCCTCCTCGAAACGGAGCTCCGCGGCCGCACGCTTCATCTCGGCCTCATATTCACGGATTATCTCATTCACGCCGCCTTTCAGCAGACGGGTGATCTCGGTGACGTAGGATGAATATTCCTCCTTGCTGATCGCGCCCACACAGCAGCCTTTGCAGCGGCCGATGTGGAAGTCCAGGCACGGGCGGAATTTGCCCCGGAGGATCGCGTCGCCGGTGATTTTCAGGTTGCAGGAGCGCAGTGGGTAGTTCTTCCGGAAAAACTCCAGCAGGTAGTTTGCGTGCGAGACCGAGCTGTACGGCCCGAAATAGGTGCCGTTCTTCCTGTCCACACGCCTGGTCAAATAGATCTTCGGAAACTCGTCGTTGGTGATGACGATCCACGGGTAGGTCTTGGAATCCTTCAGCAGGATGTTGTAGTGAGGCTTGTACTGCTTGATGAGGTTGTTCTCCAGCAGCAATGCGTCCGCCTCGGAATCCACCACGGAGAACTGCGCGTCGGCGATCTTCGAGACCAGGATCCGAGTCTTCACGTTCAGCCTCTCCGGCGGCACAAAGTACTGAGCCACCCTCTTGTGCAGATCCTTGGCCTTGCCCACATAAATCACCTTCCCCGAGGCATCGTAGTAACGATAGACCCCCGGGGAATGTGGAAACAGGGCGATTTTCTCCCTGACTGTAAGATTTTTCCCGCTCAAAGCGTTTGAATATTACTTCTTGGCGGTCACGTACTTGGCGACCTCCTCCTCAATGCCTTCACCGCGGAGATCCCTCTTGACGATGGTTCCGTCAGGTCCGAAAAGGATGATGTGAGGAATGCCCTGGATGCCGTAGAGATCGGTAGGAACAGCCTGCGCGTTGATGATCTCGTTCCAGTTCACGCCATAAGCCTTGGCGGTGTCCACGGATGCCTGAGGCTGATCCCAAACAGCGACGCTGAGCACATCGAAATCGTCACCGACGTACTTGTCATAGACCTTCTTGATGTTAGGGATCTCCCTCTTGCAAGGGCCGCACCAAGATGCCCAGAAGTCAACGAGGACGTACTTGCCCTTACCTACATAGTCGGAAAGCTTAACGCCGTCGATGTCGAAGTCGGTGAACATCGCCCCCTCGGCGGTTGCCTTTTTTGCATCGATAGCTTTCTTCATCTTTGACACCACAGGAATCTCGGAAAGGGATGGATCGAGCAGGTTAAGCATCGAGTCCACCTGAGCCGGAGTAAGGTCGTACTGAAGGGTACTGAGCACCATAGCTCCAATGATGTTGTCCTTATTGGCATCGAAAGCCTTGTCATTGCATTCCTTTACGGCAGCCTCATAGTCATTATAAACCTGTTCCTTGACGGAATCCTCGGCCTCGTCGCCAAGTTCCTCAAGTCTGGCTCTGGCATCCTTCTCGAACTGAGCCATCGCGTCAGCGTAGGCTTTGTACTTCTCCTGAATGGAGACAGACGGTGCCTTGGAGGAAATCTCAACAGTGCCGTCCTCTTTGACGGTGACCGTCAACGGAGTACCGTCAGAAATGAATCTGGCTCTTACTCCTTCCCCGGTCAGCGTGGCGAGCACGGTCTTGGATGCAGGAAGCACAACGGCGAACTTCCCGTCCGTCACAGTGAGGGTGGTGTCAATTCCAAGATCGGAAATCTTGATGCTTACCTCTTCAGGAGCATTGCCCTCGAAAGCACCTTCGATGGCGGTCTTGTCAGAAACCTTAGGGCCGCACGCGACAGCGGCAAAAGCAGCCACGGCTGCCAGAATGAATGATTTACGTCTCATGTTCATGAATATTAATGTTCAATCTTTCCTGCCTCGGAGTAGCACCGCAAAAGCGAGCCGCTTTTCCGCATTAAATGTAAAGTTATGAATATTTTCGAGAATATGAGTACCTTTGTTATACAGAATCAAATAATTATTGAATATGACGCTGAAAGCCAGCATAAAATCAATGAGACTGAGGACACTTCCGCTGTCCTTGTCCGGAGTGATCCTCGGAGTGACGCTCGCAGCGGACAAGGCAGATGTCAGTCCGTGGACAGCCGCGCTGATCTTCCTGACAACGGTATGTCTGCAGATCCTCTCAAATCTGTCCAATGAGCTCGGCGACACCTTGAACGGCACCGACTCTGCCGACCGTCAAGGCCCCCAGTACGCCCTCGGCAGCGGAGATATGACCGTAGGAGACATCAAAAAGCTCATCGGAATATTCATCGTCCTTTGCATCGTCTCCGGTCTGGCGATGATAAGTGTTTCCTTCAGGAGCATATTCAAAACTGAGTCAATCTGTCTGGAAGTGCTTGGCGCGGCGGCTATCGTGGGTGCGATGAAGTACACTTTGGGCAAGAATCCTTATGGGTACAGAGGGCTGGGCGACGTGTTCGTGTTCATATTCTTTGGCCTTGTGTCGGTGCTCGGTGGGTATTATGTCGCGGCTCGGGAGTTGCCGTCACTGATTATGCTACTGCCTGCCTCCGCCATCGGGTGTTTCAGCGTGGGAGTGCTGAATGTCAACAACATAAGGGATATGAAGACGGATGCGGTGAATCGTGTGACCGTGGCCATCAAGCTCGGGATGAAGGGGGCGAGAATATACCAGACCATCCTGGTCACATTGGGCTGGGCCTTGATACTGGTGTTTTGCGCGGTCTATGATTTCGCGCCGGGACATTACATATTCATCATCACTCTTCCATTGTACATCAAGCACTTGCAAGGTGTATGGACCCGGAGCGAGCGTGCTCTCGACCCGATGCTGCCGATGCTCGTGATCTCAACTTTCTTCCTCTCCATCCTCGCCGGAGCGGGATTTTTAATTTTTTAGGAATATGCCGACAAAGACAAAAGTCAGGAATATGTTCGACAGCATCGCTGGCGACTATGACGCTCTGAATCACATACTTTCACTGGACGTGGACAAGATCTGGCGCAAGAAGGCCCTGAAACAGATCGTGGACGCTCCGGCTCCGGTCCAGGTTCTGGACCTGGCCTGCGGAACGGGCGATTTCTCGATCGCCATCGCCAAAGCCTTGAGTTCAGCGACCGGAAGTCACGTGACCGGCGTGGATCTGTCGGAGGGTATGCTGGCGGTGATGCGTGAGAAGGTCGCAAAAGCCGGCCTGACTGAGATGATAAGCATCGAGGAAGGAGACGGCGAGAACCTACGCTTCCCCGACAACACCTTCGACAGAGTCACCATAGCCTTCGGAATCAGGAACTTCGAGAATAGAGAGAAAGGCCTAAGGGAGATGCTGCGCGTCCTCAAACCCGGCGGCCGTCTCGTGATCCTTGAGCTCTCCCGCCCAGAGAACAAGATAATCCGCTGGTTCTACGACCTCTATTTCCTGCACATCCTCCCGAAGATCGGCGGCAAGGTCTCCGGTGACAAGGCCGCCTACGCCTACCTCCCCGCCTCCGTCGCCGCCTTCCCCGGCAAAAAGGCGTTCATGGCCACGATGCGCGAGGCCGGCTTCCGCACCGTCACCCACAAGGCCTTCACCCTCGGCATCTGCAGGATGTACACGGGCGAGAAATAGGAAAAAGCGTGGCATCTAAATTACTGAATATCAAGATAATAAACTATGTCCTAGTGGGAGACATCGCACCAGGACATAGCGTTTTTCCTTGATTATAAAGGAGTTATCTGCCACGATCGTCACTTCGCATCGACACTGACATTGTCGCAGTTTTCGAACGTGAAAGGCTCACCTTGCGGATCATATTCATAATCCTTGTTGAGAGTCACCTTGTTGTCCCTGTAGGTGACACCGTCCACGCAGTAGAGGTTCAATATTCTTGGATCAAAGGTCTTGAAGGAGTTGTCCTCAATCGTGATGTTGCTATGGTAGCGGCTTGCTTCCTTCTGCGGGATTCCGCTGCCTACCGCGATGCAGGCGCTCCCCCATCCCTTGCAGCCATGAAGACAGTTCTCGAAGACATTGCCTCTGATGGTCACATCCTTGACACCTGACTGCTCGTACCAGTAATTGCCGTCGCCCTCGAAAAGGATCGCGGCACCGGGAACATGGAAATAGTTGTCTTCAATGACGACCTTGCCTTTTGATCCGATCAGAAGACCTCTTGCCCTGTTGTTGCCGAAAGAACAGCCTTTGATCAGCACCTCTGGCTTCACAGACGCGTCGGCAAGCACATCCCTCTCCTCAAACCCCTCCGGTATCGGCTCCTCGAAAGTCACGACGGAATAGTCATCGTTGAACTTATAGACCTCCTTGACTTTCAATGTGTCGTACGTCATCATCGTGTTGTGGCTGACAAACTCCATATCCATTCCAACCTCGGCGAAATCCTTCCCATAGTTCGACCACAGAAGCAACTGGTTGTCCGAGACTTTCCGACGAGCCACCGCATACCATCCATGAATGTTGGTGGCATCGTCCTTCTGGTTCATAAACGTGCATCCGATCATTCTGATGAAGCCCTTGCAGTTCACGAAATGGGTTGCGTCGGCTGTGATGCTTATCATCCTGCCCTTGCCCGGAGATGGAACGACATTGACATTGTTGAGTTCAAGATCCTTGGATCTTTGGGCAATAACGCCCATTCCTCCGCAGTGCCAGATGTTCACATCCTTCAAGGTGAACCCGTCGCATCTTTCAAGCGTGAACGCGGGGTTCAGTCTGGCCGCGGCGCCGAAAACGAGGGTGTTGCCCGTGGTTACCCTGATGTCTTTCTCATAAACTTTGTAGTCTCCGTCAGGAAGAGCCTCGGCCTGAAGTCCCGGACCCCACACCCAATAGTCCCTGACATAATGAGCGACTTCTTTTTTCTCCGTGTCAAACTCCAGAAGATTGCCATAAGGGTACTTATTGCGGAACTCATCCCTAAACACGATGATCCCGCTCTCAAGGCTTATCCTATAGTCATCCGGGAACTTGACCTTGACCCAATCCTTGCCCGAACCCGTTATCAGACCTTCGGAATGGAATGTTCTTGTGTAATCAATGTCAAGACCGCTGACCGACACATTTCTGGAATCCTCGACATTGAACGGCGAGATGAATCCGGCGAACAGCAATGTCGTGCCGTTGCCTTCTATTCTAAGGCCGTCGGCTCCGACGATGTCAAATGCTATTCGCTTGTCACTCGGGTCGTTGTTGCTGATTTTCTGAAACTTGCCATAGCAGTAGTCCGGTTTGACAGGAAGAGTGCCTCCAGGCAGCACAAGGGTGCTTCCTTTGCTTTTCAGACAATCCTCCAAGGCCTTTCTTATGGCCGGCTCCACATCGTTCTGAACCATCTCCTCCGTCAGATAATCCTTGAGAAAGACTGTCTTGCCTGCCGGCTCCATAGAGCATGACGCGGCGAGGCAGACAAACGCCGCCATCATTATTTGAATTCTTTGTGTCATTACCTAAGCGATATATTCTTGATTTCCTGTCCTGATTTTACTGAATACTCACGGAGTCTTCCATCACAACTGATTCCGATCCTGAGTCTCTGTCCATCAAGCCTTTTAACCTTGATGTCGAAGTCTTTACCGAATGCTTTTACGTGATTCAACGCCATCTCATCCCAATCGGACGGCATCCGGATCTTAAGATTGAATGAGTCGAATCCGGAAGGCCTTATTCCGAAAAGACCTTCGGTGATAACCCTGCAATAGAGTGCGCTCTCACCCGACAGATGCCGCTGCGACCCTTCAGGGTAGGCCTCGACCGGATACGGGACGTGGGTTCCGAGAAGGCGGCGCTCCGAATAATTGTGGAGTTGCGAGAGAGCCGCATCCGCATGACCAGCGGCGAAAGCCCCTCTAAGCGCATAGAGCGTTGACCTGTCCCAGAATGTGGAACTGCCCTGCTGGGTAAGAATGCCATCCTCCGTCATCATCTCGGATGAGAACAAAGCGGCAAGCGTGCCTTCAGCCCTGTCGTCAATCCCGAAACACAATGGCAGACAAATCCAGGACCTCAGCAAGTCGTTTCCTTCGTAGTAACGGTATGTCTCATAGCCGCTTACGTTGGCCGAGAAATAGCGACCTATTGATTCTCGCAATCGCGCCGCCCGCTTTCGGTACAGCCTTGTCACGGAGGAAGTCTCCCCCAGCAAAGGGGCAAGGTATGCGGCGGACACCAGCCCGTCGTAGTAGAGGCAGGCCGTCGAAAGATTGGCGTCTCCGGCAGGGAAGCGGCCCTCAAGTTCATCCGAGTCTGATTCCGGAACTCCGGCAGCGTTGAGTTTCCGGTGGCAATACTCCAGACACCATTTCAAGAACGGCCAGAGTTGCTCCGCCTCGTTCTTGTCTCCTCTCGCCAGAAGATACCTTGACAGCCCATGCGCTATCATGGCCGCATCCCCCCTGTCACCTGCTCCGTCCCAGATGTCCGTCCCCTCGGCGATTATCGAGCTTGGAACCGGTTTGAAATCATCATTCATGAATCCTGAATAAAGCCGGTAACAGTTGAACGCAGATTCGTTGCCGACCGCATAGCCAAGGAAAGGATAGAACGGATTGACATATTCACATTCGTCATTGCACCAAAGCGCGGCATAGTAGGACTCTCCGCCGGGACCGTGCATAAGGCCTCCCTTTGTCCTGTAAATGCTTTCCGAGGCTCTTATCTTGGCGAATCTAAACTCTGTGTTGATCACAGTGTCAGGTGTTTCCAGAATCAGGGACGAATCGATGGCGTCGCGGATGAAGGACATCCTGGCGGAATATTCAGCGTCAATGTCAGGTACGATCATCCTTTCCGTGTCGGCCCGATAAGCCTGAAAGGCCGCATGGAACCTTATCTCGTTCCGCGGCGCAAGGACATAAGTCCCGCTTCCGAATATATCGGCCCTGATCACATAACTGCCGTCCACTCCCTTGTCGGCCAGGGTCTTCGCCTCCTGGCTGAACTTCGGGACATTAAGCACCAGCGGACTGGCGGAGATATTCCTTATGCTGTAGATCTCGCAGAGCATCGGATGGACCTTGCTTGGAAACACCGTTGTCCTGACTTCGGCGACCGGCTTCGGATTGTCTCCTCTGGCTCCTCCGACATTCGCCTTGCCGACACCATATTCACTAATCACTGACAGGCCTCCGTCAATGGACACTTTTTTTGTCGACAGCTGTTTCGGCACAAGGGAGTTGATCCCGACCAGCGACATGACGTCCGTACCCATCCTGTAAAGCAGGCTGGCGTGCGTGTCATTAGGGACACGGCGAAGCATCGGGAAAACCAACGATCTTTCCTGGCCGAACAGGCCTTTTTCGTCAACCATCCATCGAAGGACGCAGGAAACCTGTTCCCCGCTCATCTCGATGTGGTCGGAATATGGCAGGACGATCCTTTCGGGATTCAGCTCTATAGAACCGTCCGTTCCGATTGTCCAGCACGTCTGCGAATATGCCGCATTGGCGCTCGTTACCAGTGCCAGAATGGCCCACAGAATCCTTTTCATCACGTTTTTATTTTATTATTCCCACATCTTTGACTTCCCAGTCATCCGTTCTGAACGGAGCGAAAGGCTGACCGGAGGTTGTCATCACGTTTGCGTCCTCGGGATAGTTTCTGAAAGCATAGCGAGCGGCTACAGGCTCGGGGACATCTTCCGACCAGACTTCAATCTTATTCTGCCACCAGCGGAAGTTGACTTTGGCCTTATGCCAGACCTTGTCCGCCCCGGCGATCTCAAAGCCTCCCGGAGTGTAGTAGCCGTCCGAGGCGAAACCGAGAATGCTGTCGGACTCATTGAACTCATTCTGTCCGGAAAGATTGTTGAAACTCAGGACAAGCTGGTTGCACTTGTGGTAATCGTTGTACTCCTTCTCCATCGACTTGTAGGTCGGAGCAGGAAGCGGCACTCCATCGACACCATAGTCGTTACGGAGCGCGAGCCATGCAAGCCTGGTGCCCACCTCCATCTTCTTCCGAGGATGTATGCAAGTACGGCTGCCGATGTCTGTCGTTGCGGCAATGCCGCTATGAGGGATTTGAGCCATTGCCTGGTACTGTGCCTCCACGACCAGAGGCAGAGAGCGCAGTCCCTCGCCGTTGTAGGGGTAAGGGGCAAGCTGAACGAAATAGAACGGCATTCCCTCATCCTCCCAGATATTCCTCCACAAGTCAACCATGGAAACCATAAGATTCCTATAGTCAAACCAGTTGATCCTGTTCGACTCCCCTTGGTACCAGATCCATCCCTTGGCCGTGTAATGGCGCAGAGGCCAGATCATCGAGTTGAACAGCCTGTGGGGCTCACTGGTGACCCCTTCTCCGGAGAGGGCGAACTCATGGTTGATCCCCTCGGTGGAGAGGATTGCCTCATCGCTCATCCAGCATTCGATGCGTGTGCCTCCCCAGTTCGAGGAGATCAGGCCCACCGGCACACCTACGAGAGCCTTGGACAACGCCCTGCCGAAGAAATAACCGCAGGCGCTGAACTGACTCGCGTTCCTCATGGTAGGCAAAAGCCATTCTCCTCCGCAGGTGTCCGCCGGTTCGTCAGCCGGAACCCGGGGAACCTGGAAAAACCTGATCAAGGAGGCCTCGGTAGGGACATCCATCAGGTACTCGGGATAATTTTCGACCGGCTGCATCATGAAACCGCAGAGCGGCATCTCCATGTTGGACTGCCCACAGCAAAGCCAAACCTCACCGAGCATGACCCCCCGGACGGTGACCGGCTCGCCGTCGGAGATGGTCATGGTGTGAGGGCCGCCGGCGTCAGCGGTCGCTACCCTGACACGCCAATTCCCGTCCGGATCAGCTTTGGTACGATACCTTTCCTTGCTCCATGACACAGACACAGTGACCTTTGCCCCGGCCTTGGCCTTTCCCCAGACATTCACGGAAGTGTTGCGCTGAAGAACCATGTTGTCACCGACGAGCGATGGAAGAGAGACTTTCGCAGACACGGACAAAGCAGTCAGCAACACCGCCGCCATCACAATAAGAAACCTTTTCATATCATTCAAAATTTTAATGCAGACATCAAGTGATCATTGAAAAATAACTTGAACTAAATCTGACACAAATTTAGTTCAACTTATTTATAAAGTAACATTCAAAAAATAACCTGCATCATCTTAAGGAATCTTTTCGGTCTAGATCTCTTTTCTCATCAGTCATGTGCCACCGGCACACTCCTTCTTCAAAAAAAGATCTATCCTCGAAAATCTTCTCTTAATCTGAAGCAACTTATTTTTTTCATGTTCCTAACGCTTACCAAAAATAACAAAAATCATCGAATAGGAGCCATAACATAACAGGCACCACCTCCCGGAGCAAGCGGAACGGCAAGTGTGTCTCCACTGGCCACGGTGTTTTCAGAGATGACATACTTTTCCGGACTGAGATCAGAATCTGGGGAATCCTCAATGGAACGCAATGAATATTCACGCCCTGCATCAAGAAAATCCAGACTGATTTCAATCTCGCGCGAATTCCAGTCGGTCAAGGCACCGATGTACCAGGCACCATCCTTCTCCCTTGCGGTCACGATGAAGGAGCCGAGCTCCCCGGCGAGGATTTCCGTATGATCAAACACCGTCGGCAATGAGGCGATGAATTCCGAGCATGGCAGATCCGACAGATAAAGTGACGGGGAGTCACACATCATCGCCAAAGGCGAGTCGAACACGACATAGGCCGCCACCTGACGGGCTCTGGTTCCCTTGCTCATAGGATTGTGCCAATCTATACGGAATGACTCCTCCGTGGCGTTCCGGTAAGAGCCCTGCGTGTAGTCTGACGGACCTTGGATCTGACGGATGAACGGGAATGTGACATCGTACTCTACAGACTTCGGAGAGGCCCATTTCACCTCCTCCAATCCGTAAACACCTTCAAAATTCACAGCGTTAGGGTACGTCCTGTTCAAACCCGTAGGTTTGTATATTCCATGAAGATCCACCATCAGCTTGTGCCTTGCCAGCGCTTCCACGATGCGGTAGACCATGTCAACGCATTCTTGGTCATCCCTGTCAAAGAAATCGACCTTGAATCCTTTCACCCCGATTCCAGAATAGTATGCCGCAGCCTCTTCCAGTTTATCATCCAAGACATTAGCAACCGCCCAGATAAAAACTCCGACTCCACGCGAGGCGGCATATTCAACCACCCTGACCAAATCAAGGTCTATGCCTTCACGCAGCGACATGATGTCATCCCTGGCCGACCATCCTTCGTCCATCACAATGTAGGGAAGTCCGAGGCGGGCGGCGAAATCGATGTAAGCGAAATAGGTCTCGGTGTTGACACCCGGCTTGAAGTCAACTCCCGTCAGCCCCCAGTCGTTCCACCATTCCCAGGCACACAGACCCGGCTTCACCCAATCCCACTCCGACGGGTCACCTTCGCGTGGCTCCGCCAACAGATAGACAAGGTCATTGACCGGCAGTTCCTTGTCTTCATCAGAAATCGCCACAATCCGCCACGGGTAAGTCCTTCGCGCGGAGGTCTTCGCGATCACATCCATCCTTGCGGCAATCTTCTTCTGGCAACGCGCGGGATGGATGTAGCAACTGTCCGGCAGACAGGCGAACTCGCTCTTGAATCCGCCTTCCGTTCCCTTTAGGAACATCCCGGGATAGGATTTCAGATCAGACTCGCAGACCACAGCCTTCACCCCGTTGTCACACTCGATGGCCACCGGAAGGAAAGCCAAAGAAGACTCGGTTCCGAATTCGCTGACTCTCTGATGAGTATAGGCATTCTGGAAAGCGTTCGCATAGGGATCTTTCCCCACTGAGTAACTCAGCCATACCATCCTGTCCGACGGCAGGTTGAACTCTTCGGTCTCTCCGCGCACGACCACGGAATCCGAGGCGAAACAGCCATCAGTGACAAATCTCCACGCCACACCGCTGTCGTAGGCCCGGATCTCCAATGACCAGCCGCCAAATGACAGAACAGCCTCGTTGCACTTCCCCGAAACCTCGGCTTGTCTGTAGAACATGGCCTCCACGCTCTCCTCGACGCTGCGACGACGCACCCTCATCTTTCCGGAGTCCCTCCCGAGAACCTTTCCTTCGGTGACAAACTCCATCTCCATCGCGGACGGAGAGATGAGTACGGAGCCATCATGTGTGATTGAATATTCCAGCCTCTCTCCTGAGAGAACCTTGACGCAGGTCCTTCCGTCGGGGGATTCCAGAGAATATTCATTGACCCCGCAAGACACGGCGACAAGGAATGAAAGGACAGCGAGACTTGCCTTAATATATTTTGTAAACATTTCTACTTCAATGATTCTTCTATCAACTCAAGTTCCTTCTGGGAGTAGCAGGTCTTGCACACATCCTCGCCGGCGGCCTTTGAGACATAGGACAGGAAAAAACAGAATTTGTCATAGTCCGTCTTCAGCATGGCTGTTTCACCCTCTTCAAGCGCATACAGCAGCCTGAATGCCTCCTCATAGACCTTCCAACCGTACTTTCTCGCAATTCTCATGAAAGTGTAGTGCAAGGCATCACCGTTGTTCTTCGCGACACCGGCTCCGATGGTCTCATCGTAGGCAATCTTGTAGTAGTTCATATTCTCCGCTCCGGTGTAGAAAACACCGCGCTGTCCCATCCTGCCGCCACAGTCCTCCAGAGCGTAAGACATCCTGAAATTAGCGAATATCTCGTCGTTCCAGTTCCATGTGGAATTGGTTCTTGAGCCATCGGGACGACAGTATCCGGAAAAAGTATGACCGATCTCATGCATCACACCGAAATTCCAGTCGCCATTATCTCTGGTGGACAGCAATGACTTGTCAATGCCGACATGGTTGTTCCACAGGATCGGATTACCTGCCAACGCCCAATAGCCCGCCTCAACTCCCGGTGTGGTCAGGATGGTGATCCTGGAACCGTTGAAAGGAGTGCCTCCGACCAGCCTTGAGTAACTTTCGTAGACCGAGTCAAGATTAGCCAGCCAACTGTCCAAAGTGGAATCGCTCACGCAGACTTTGTCGGTGTCGAGCGCCAGACGAATATGCTTGCCCTCACGGATGCAAAGCTCCTCCGGCAGGATCTCTCTCAAACTAATGCAGTCCCACCAAACCTTGCCGTGAGCCGTACCTCCATTGTACGTGCCTTCGTGGTCTCCAAGACGGCATCTGATCTGAGCCTTGCCTGTGGCGGCCGGCACAAAATCCACATAGACTTTCTTCCAGTCGCTGTCGCCATAACAGAATTCGGAAGCGTTCCATTCCTGATCAGTGTTCTCAGTCTCCACTGTCAACACCGCCCCACGGCCTTCAGACACTCCAGAAGTCTTGAGGAATGCAGACACGCGATAGATTCTCTCTGGATCAAGTCCTTCAACATCATGACAGACACTCACCTGTGCTCGTTCCGGAGAAGAGATGAAGACACATCCTCCGCCATCCATTCCTTCCTCCTGTCTCCAAAATGCAGCGGCTCCCTCGGGAACCTCACCGTCAAGCACTAACGTCCAGCTACCGTCCCCCAGAACATCCGTGCTGAAATTCTCTTCATAGGAACAGGCCTTCTTCTCCCCGCAGGCCAGTACTGCGGTTGCCATGGGCAGCATGATCGCCGCCGCTAATAACGGGATTCTCATCTGATACTATTTCTGTGTTGAAAGATATTTCTTAATAAGATCAAGTTCGCCGTCAGGGAATGTCTCCCGTACATCCTGTCCGTCAGGAGTGTGCTTGCTGAGTATCGTAAGCAGGTAATCGAATTTCTGCCATTGATTCATCGAGCTTTCCATAACCGAGTTAATCCTTGTCCTGTAGATCTCGTCCCACGTGTCTATCCACACTTGCCATCCGTAGGCGTCACGGATACGCCATAGACAATAGGTAAGGCCATTGCCCATCTCCTCGCACCTGCCGGCCTTTATGATATTGTCATAGGAGTTGGGCGTGTCCGATCTATAGAGGGCGACAACCTCCTTGCCGTGATAGATCTTGTCATTGTTGAAGACCACTCCGTCAAGTTTTTCCAAGGCATAGTACATCCTCCAGTTCGCCATTACCTCCTCATTGAAGTCAAAAGCGCAGGTGGCGCTGAATTCCGTGAAGTGTCCCGGAGCGAAATCATGGCCGAGCTCGTGCATGAGCCCGAAGCACCAATCCCCTTCCTTCACGGACATCAGCGTCTCGGTAATATAATTCTCGTTCCATTGGATAGGATTGCCGGCATATGCCCAAGCGTTGATGGAACCTGAACGGATTCTTATCTTATTCCCACCATACGGTTTTCTTCCGGAAAAAAGCTCCACATAAGCCTCATAGACCTTGTCCAGCTTTGAAAGCCACTCTCCTATCATTGATTCAGAGATAGCGATGTATTTCTTGTCACACATCAAGACAAGATGCTCACTCTCCTGAACATACAGATCATTGTTATAGGAGATTGACACATTGTCGAAATAGGCTACGCCACGCGCGTCGTCACAGTTGGCGCCCAGCCTCAACGCTATCTCCAGATAGTCAGTCTCGGGTTCCAACTCCAAACTCACGGTAGTCCAATCCGTTGTGCCATAGACTCGTTTGGACTTCAAGGACCAGGCGGAATTCAGGGATATACAGGCTCCTGACTCCGGATTGGCTCCGCTGACTCCGCTTGTCTTGATCTTGACGGACACCTTGTAATTCTTCCCCGGAACCACCTTGATTCTCTGCACCACAGCCACATCGACCGTATGGTCAAGAGCCGCTATGCAAAGACAACGGCTGTCCTTGTAGCCGTAGCCGTCTATCTGAGAAACTTTTGCGCCAGATTCGCGCCATCCTCCGACATAGTACCATTTTCCATCCTCGGGGACATCACTGTTCTTTGTCAAGTTGATGTCATCCTCGAAGTTCTGATTAAATATGATGCCAGAAAGATACTGTCCAGTAGCGGGATTATCGGGATTCGGGTCATCCGGAAAATCAATCATAGGTTCATCCTTACCCGAACACGAAACGGCCACAAAAGTGGCCAGCAATAACGATGATAACAGGGAATATAGTCTCATGTCTCTTAGTCTTCTCAATCTTCGCGAACTCAGCGGCGACTTATCTTTTACCGCCTGTTGAATCATAAAGGCAACGGGCGAAGTAACGCCCGTCGCCATATCGACCAACCCTATCGGGTCAGCCTACAGAAAAGCTTACGGGTGTTCCAATAACCAAAGACCGCCATCTGAAGGTCCCAGCTTCCGTCAGCCGGGTTGAATCTGGACTTGTTCCAGATCCAGTCATCGTCCGTCCTTCGGTCACTCACATTGACCATCCTGTAGAATCCGTCCTTGTCCGGTTCCTCGCTGAGGTCAAACAGGATGACACCATCCTTCCATTTTCCGCCGTAGATTATGTAATATCTCTGCGGAACTCCTTCATGAGCAGAACCGGCAGTGAAGTCGATTCTGTTGGAGAAAGAGTTATAGCCGGTCTCATTCTCGGTGAACGCGGTAACTTTATGGGTCGTCTCGCCACCGCCTTTGTTTGCCGCCACAAAAGTCGCATCCTCTCCGACAGTCAGGTTGAACTCCCACTGGACACCTTCGACAGTCTTGACATAGTCTCCGGTGATCGTCTTCACGACCTCAAAGAACACAGTCTGCCTGCCTTCGTCAAACAATGTTCCTTTAGGGAATTTGTCCTGATCAACCGTCAGCGCCACCATATAGGCGTCCTCTCCGTCATACGGCATAGCGGATGCATCTACCGCGAATTCAACTGTAGCCTTTTTGGACGCCGCCTTGATGCTCGCCTCGCCGACCGACACCTTGGAGACATCAAATGTCTTGTAAGACGTGCCGTTGGCGGCATTGTAGGCGCTCACAGCCTCCGGATCATACTTAAACGAAACCTGAAGGTCGTTGGACAGCGGGGCGTTCATCTGGATCGTGACACTTCCTTTCCGGTAGGACGGAAGAACCTGCTTGCCCACGGCCTCCGGAGTCCATGCCCTAAGGGATGTCAGACTGGCGATCACGTAGACCGGGGAGGATTGCTCCACCACATAGCCACCTGTCTGTTCAAGTACAATAGGGCAAAGATATTCCTTGCCTTCTGCCATTCCTTTGCTGCTGAATGAGATGACATCCTCAAAGGTCATCTGTTCCGGATTGAATGTGCCGTCGGAGACCTTGTAGCATGACGAAGGGATTGGTTCATACGAGGTTCCGTTGGCGGCATTGAATTCAGCCACTTTGTCATCGGCAATCTTGATACTCACTCTCTTGGTGTCAAGGTTATTGAAATTGGTACCGGCCTTAATTGTCACAGTCTGGTCAAGCGGATCTATGGACAGGAAAGACAAGACTTCCGGAGTCTCCGGCACATCGACAATGATTGTAGGCTCAGAGGTCGTCAATCCTATGAGTATCGATCCCATAGAACCAAAATCGGCCACCTCCATAGAGGCTCCCGTGAGGACTACAGGAATAAGAAGATTCTCGGCCCCCTTTCCGTTGTCCCTCACAAGCTCGGCGGTCTTGATCGTTACGACAAATTCCGCCTTCTGGGTGTTAGGCGCGAATGTAACGGATTCAGGCATAGTGTAATACTTGGAATCCATCTGTCTGAAACCTGTGGAGTAAATCTCGTTGTATGAATCAATTTCCGCCCCATCCACGGAAAGATTCAGCATAAGCTCCTTTGATACGCCATATGTACGTTTTACGGTAACGGTCACATCCGTAGTCTCGTACGAACTTATCGTGGCTGTCTTCTGCAGGCCGGACAAGGAGAATGCCGGGTCAGGAACGACATCCGGCCTTGGCAGTTCGACCGTACAGGAAGCGACTGTCACTCCAGCGAGCAGCAATATGGATGATATAATCTTTTTCATTTCTGTGATGTTAATAATCTTGGTTAATACGTTACTCAAACCCACAGAGGTGGCCGCGTCCGGCAAGCCACCTCACTAAGGGCGGCCACTAATAGAACGGAGCCTGCACCAGATTGGTGTTGTACGCCACTTCCGAAGCCTTGATCGGTGCCAGATAGTGCTCCATACGGAAGATTCGCGGCATTCCTTCAGTCATCGTGAAGAACTTAGGGTCGGTCGCATTCTCTCCCTCGGCGACGTTGAAGCCATAGACCGGGGTGTTGAGGACACCATTATCCCCATGGGCTATGAACCAACGGCGCACGTCAAAGTAACGGTGGCACTCCCATGCCAGTTCGACACGGCGCTCCTTCATGAGCATATGTCTCATCTGTTCTTTGGTGTAAGTCCCTTTATATTCAGGAATCCCCGCTCTCTTGCGAATCTCGTTCAGGTAAGGAAGTATCGTTGAATGGGATGCCGCTCCGGCATATTCATTCATAGCCTCGCAGTAGTCAAGATAGATTTCTCCGAGACGAATGACCGGGAACGGTATCTGACTGGAGATGCACTCGCCCTTTCCTTTGTCCGAATAGGCCGACAGAGGTATGTTCTTCTGAGGAGAGAGCCCCGTGGAGTTATGATCTCCGGTCGAGCGGCTTTTGCCGGCGTTGCCTTTGTTCCAGAACTCGATTGTGGTCATCACTCCGGAACCGTCCTGGTTTCTCATGTCAGGGTGGGTGTAGCGGTCAAGACGCTGGTTCGGGAAATGCGTGGAGGCATAGAACCTCGGCTCTCTGCCGACAAACATCCAGAACGTGTTCTTGATCGTACCGTGCTCCACATCATCCTCGGAAGACCACTGCTTGTTGTCAAACCACTCTTTCAACGGCCTGGCCTCGCTACCGTCCGCCATGAAATAATCATTGGCAAGATTGAGGCTCACGGCGTCACGCGCATTCCAAGAATGGAAGCAAGCCGGCAGACACTGCATTGTCCACCAATAGGTGGCCTGCGGACGAGCCCAGATCAGTTCTTTATTCCAGGTTGTGGTTATCTTCTGATAGTTCTTGACATAATCCTCAAAAGTGAGCGGCTTACCATCCTCGGCCTTCGGCTCCAGAAGCTCGTACTTGCCAAGATCGATCACCGCCTTGGCGGCGTCGGCGGCCTTCTTCCATTTCTCGTTGTCGTAGGTCTGGCTGATCAACTGCTTGCCGTCATGGTTCTTCCAGTTGGCATAAACGGTGTTGCCGTTAAAAAGAGGGCTTGCCGCGTAAAGAAGAATCCTTGCCTTCATGGCCATCGCCGCGCCTTTTGTCGGGAAGCCATAGTCATCCTCCACCCTTTCCTCCAGCATTGAAGGTATCGCCGCGTCAATCTCGCCGCAGATCCAATCCACGCACTCGTCATAGCTGCTCCTGCTAAGTTTCTCGGAGATGAACGTCTTATCGACTATCGGAATCGGGCCATATTCACGAAGAATCCAGAAATGGTAGATCGCCCGCATGAAACGTGCCTCGGCCTTCATCCTCGGAAGTTCTGTGACAGGATCAAGTTCCTTGCAGTTGTCAACATTCTCAAGGAATATGTTGCAGTGGCGGATGGCCTGATAGAACAGTTGGAAATAGTACTTGTCAGTCGAGGTCACTGGAGTCTCCGGGCTGACCGAACCGTTCAGAACGTGAGGAATATGCCAGTCAAGAGCGTTGTTCGCATCGTCAGTTCCGAACATGTAGTGGTTGTAGTAGGCTGATCCCCAGAGTTCAAGCGGGAAGTAATCGGAAGAGTACATTCTGGCGAACCACTTGCGGGTGTCATTACGCGAGGAGAACACCTTTTCCAGAGTATTGAGCTCCTCTGGATCCTGGTCAAGGAAGTTGCAGCCGGCAAACAGGACCGGAACTAAAAGCATAAGAATATATTTTCTCATAATACTCTCTTTATTAGAATGTTAAATTAACGCCAAGGAACACGGTAGCTTGAATAGGGTAAGCATCCGCTCCCACTTCAGGATCCCAGAACTCTTTCTTGAACTTGCTAAAAGTCATGAGGTTCTGAGCAGACACATAGAATCTGAGATTGTCCAGCCTCATCCTGTCCAGAGCCTTGCGTGGCAATGTGTAGCCGAACTCAAGGTTCTTCAGACGCATGTAGTCACTGTTGCGCACCCACCATGTGGAGGATTTGTAATTGTTGACGTTCTGTCCCATGTAGAGCCTCGGGGAGAAGGCATACGGGTCAGGGTTCTCCTCTGTCCAGCGGTCGCGGAATTTGGTTATGAGGTTACCCATAAGCTTAGGGTCACGCTCTGCCTGGAAAGGCTGGAAGTACCATCCGGAAGTCAGATATGTAGTCGCCCCGAAAGCACCCTGCATAAGGAAAGAGAAGTCAAAACCTTTCCATGAGAGAGAGGCTCCGAGTCCAAGCACCTGCTCCGGCCTGGACGGAGAGGTTGTCCAGATCATGTCATCCTCTGTGATCTTACCGTCATCGTTGACATCACGGTAGCGGATGTCTCCAGGACGCAGCTGCTCTTTGGTAAGAGAGAACTGACGGTAGTACTCCGGAAGGGCGTCAATCTCCTCTTTCGAGAAAAGATGCATGGCGTCATAGAGCTTACGTTCGCCGTAACGGGTACCACGCACATCCTGCCAAGGATTCTTGTAGACCTTACCGTCATCAATGTACTTATTCCGCGCGAAAGTGTAGTTGCCGCGGGCGGTGAACACCATTCCGTTGTCAAAAGCCTTGTTGTACTCAAGGGTCGCCTCGAAACCACGGTTGTCCATCACACCGGTGTTGGCATAGGCAGGATTCTGCAGACCCGCTATCTCAGACACCTGCGGCTGGATGAAGATGTTGCTTCTTTTCTCATAGAATCCTTCGAACGTGGCGCGGAAGGCGTTCCAAAAACCCAGTTCAAGACCCACATTGTACTTGGATGCGGTCTCCCACGTGATGTTCTGCGCCGCAAGCTGATCCTCGGCGAGTCCGCCGATCCCCTTGTTGAAGTTTAGACCGAAATCGGATGTTCCGTCAGCATCCTTCAAAGTTGAGAGGTAGGCAAAGCGGGTTGAACGAATCTGGTCGGAACCGACACGACCGTATGAAGCCCTTAGCTTGAGCCATGTAAGGACGCTGTTGTCCTTGAGGAATCCTTCGTTGGACACGACCCAACCTAAGGCCACAGCAGGGAAGAATCCCATCCTCTGCCCCTTAGGGAAGTTCTCCGAGCCGTTGAAACCAATGTTCACCTCGGCGAGATATTTCTTGTCATAGCCGTAGGTAACGCGCCCGGCGATACCGAGCGAGCGGTTTGGAAGACTGGAGATGTAGCTGCTGGCCGTGTTGATCCTGTAATCCTTCATGTAGTAAAGCACCAAGCCTCCCACCTCATGCTTGCCGAAGGCTCTGTCGTAGTTGAGGGAAGCCTCGAAGTACTGGCTTCTGTTGCCTGAGGCCGACGAGGAATAGTTCAGATACTCCTGTTGCTTGTTGGCGTCGATGACCTTGTACTGGATGTCTCCGGCCTCGTCACGTCCGAGAGCCTCATAGAGAGTAAGATCCCTGGAACGTTTGGCGACATCATAGTTGACAGCGTCATAGGCATAACGGACTATGGCCGACAATCCTTTCGCCCAACTCCAGAAAGAGAAGTCCTGAGAGATTGACAGATTGGTACGCAGCTCGTTTGTGGTGGTGGTCTTGTAGCCTCGCTGGGTCAACTGGATGTAAGGATTGTAGAGCGAATCCCTGCCCGGGAACTTTCCATCCTTGTAAAGGACAGGGAATGCGTTAGGGGCGCAGTTGTTGATCCAGAGATAGATGTTGTCCGACCCTTCGGCCGGCTCGACATTGTTGGCCACGTTACCTTGAAGTCCCAGCGAGACTCTTGTCCATTTCGTGATGTCCATGTCAACATTGGTACGGAAGTTATAACGGATGTAGTTGATGTTCTTTCCGTACGATCCGATCTTTGTCGAAACCCAAGGATAGTCGCTGTTGTTCACGGCGTACTGTCCCTCTTGGTTATACACCGACATGGCGGAAAAGTACTTCACCCATTTTGAACCACCCGAGATGTTCACACTCAGTTTCTCGTTCATGGAATACTTCCTCATGAGCACATCCTGCCAATCCACATCCGGATACAACTCCGGATCCGTGCCGTCGCGCATCGCGATAATCTCTTCGTTGGAATATTTAAGGGACTGTGCGGCGGAAGGGTTGGCGTCTATGGCCTCGTTGAACAGGACTGATCGCTCATAGGCTCTCATATAAGACGGACGCTTGGTAGCAAAGGAGAAACCCTGCTCATAGCGGGCGTCAACTTTGGCCTTGCCGTCGAATCCCCGCCTCGTCGTGATGAGGATGACTCCGTTGGCTCCACGAACGCCATAGACAGCGGTGGCGGAAGCGTCCTTCAGCACGGAGAACGACTCGATCTCCAAAGGATCGACGTTGCTCATAGGGCGCTCGATGCCGTCCACCAGCACAAGGGGGTTCTGGTTTCCGGTGAATGTGGAGATGCCTCTGATCCAGAACTGGGCATCATCCTTGCCAGGCTCTCCGGAAGACTGCACGGCGATGATACCCGCCACCTTTCCGGCGATGGAGTTGGTAAGGGAACGCACCGGAGCCGTCAGCTCCTTCGGCTTGATCGCCGCCACAGCTCCCACTACGGACTCCTTCTTCTGAGTGCCGAAGCCGACAACGACAACGTCGTCAAGGACATTCTCATCCTCCACCAAAGAGACATGTATCTTCTGAGATGACTTCACACGGAAGGTCTGAGAGACAAAGCCAAGGAAAGAGACCTCGACCGTGGAGTTGACCGGAACAGTGATGGAAAACTTACCATCAACGTCAGTTACGACACCAAAAGGTGTTTTCGTCTCCATCAAAGTGACACTCGCGCCAGGGAGCGGTTCCCCGCCTGTGTCCGTGATGACACCTGACAGAACGGCCTCGGACTGTGCGAAAGAAGCCACAGCCCCCAACAGTAATGTCAAGACAAGAAGCGAAACCTTTAAACTAAGATTTTTCATTCTGACTGATTTTTATGGTTTGCAATAATAGTGTTGTTAATCCGCCCAATGGCCATGTCAAAGGTAGACAGAAACAGACTATCCCGACCGCTCGTTTATCTTAATTTATACAAAATTTATCCTATTTAGGGCTTTTTAACGGCGACAGAAGTGAAAAACATAGAACTTTTATATTATTTTTGAACAAAACTTGTACGCCATGTCTTTAAAACGCACCACCGCTTTTATCGCCCTTTTCCTTGCATTCTGCCCATTCCCGGCCAGCGCGCAGAAGCACAAGTTCATACACTATGGGATGGAAAACGGCATGAGTTCCAACACCATATTCAAAATTCTGCAAGACAAGGACGGGCTGATGTGGTTCGGCACCAATGACGGACTCACAAGGTTCGACGGCACTACCTTGAAGACTTGGAGGAACACCCCGTCCGATTCCAGGTCGCTGGGCAACAACTCGATCTACTCCTTGAAAGAAGACAGGAACGGCACTCTGTACATCGGTACGGAGAATGGCCTCTACGCTTTCGACAAGAACGAGGAACTCTTCACGGAGATCCTGACTACTAAGTCGTTACCGGAAGCAGAGATGAACAGTCTCAGCAACATACTTGTACGAAGCCTGGACTTGGACAAGAAGAACAGGCTCTGGATAGCGACATTGGGACAAGGCCTCCTTCGCTACGACATCGAGACGTGTAGGCTTGTCCGGTTCTCAAAAGGGAAGGACAACAAATTCGGAATAGATTCTGACTACATCACCTCCGTCCTCTGTGACGGAAGAGGCAGGACATGGTGTACAAATGCCAGCCAGAATATCTATCTCTATGATGACGACAAGAACATGTTCTCCAGAATACATATCTACGATGAGAGAGCGAAAGCCGAGGGCAACGCCGCTTTCAGCCTGTGCGAGGACTACCAGGGCAACATCTGGATAGGAGGATGGGGAAACGGTCTTTTCCGCTACGACAAGACCAGCGGGTCATTCACGAACTACAGGCTCACTTCCGACAACGGAAGCAAGCTATACACCGGCAGGATCCACACTGTCACGGAAGTGGAACCGGGGATCATCTCCTACGGCTGCGACAACGGTATTGTGAACTTTGACACAAGAACCGGCAGATGCGAGAACATACGTTACGAGCCAAACACCAACAGAAGCATCACCGACAACTTCATCTACGACATTGTGAAGGATCAAGAGGGTGGAATATGGGTGGCGACATACTTCGGTGGGGTGAACTATACCAATAAGAGCTCCTCTCTTTTCAACTTCTCCATGACGGACACCACTGGGAAGAAAGGCAGGGTAATCAGCAAGTTCTGCGAAGATCCGGGCAAAAAACTTTGGATCGGTACAGATGACGGCGGCCTGTTTCTCTATGACATGGCTTCAGAAATATGCAAGGAAAAAATCGTGGACAGGAACATACCGAATCTCAACATCCACGCCCTGCTGAAAGACGGCGACGGGCTATGGGTCGGAACCTACAGCAAGGGTCTTTACTATCTGGACACGAAGAGCGGCGAGACAAAGCATTGGCCGAAATTCAACAGTGACAAGGATGGCACAGACGCCAGTGTCTACGCACTGTTCAAGGACATCAACGGAAGATTATGGATAGGCACCAAGACCGGGATAACGATCAAGGAAGGTGATGATTTCCGGGAAACCCTCGATCTCGGATTCAACAGTGACGTGATCGACATCCGCGGGGACATCCAAGGCAACATCTGGATCGCATCCATAAGCAGCGGCCTGATGAAGTACAGCCCGAAGACGGGCACGATAGGCAAACCTTCGACTAAAGGTGTGATTCCTGACAAGATTCTGGCGATAGAGATTGTCCGGGACATCATCTGGATAGGTACGGCAGGAAACGGACTGATCCGATATGACACAAACACGGGGATAATCACGCCCATCAGCTCTAAGGACATACTCTCCTCCGACCAGACTGTCTACAACATCATTTCAGAAAACGACAACCTCTGGGTCAGTTCAAACTCCGGACTTGTGCGATACAACACACAGACGCAAAAAGCAAAATTATTCGGAACCGGAGACGGGCTGAGCGCCAACGCCCTCAATTACAACTCAGGAGTACTTACATCAGACGGGGTGGTTTTCCTTGGCACCAATGGTGGATTCAATTATTTCAGACCGGACGAGATACCGACAAACAGCATCGCCCCGAGACTTTACCTTAGCGACGTGGATTACAGTGAATCGGAGACCGAGGCGAGAGGACTTCTGGCCGAAGCCAGAAAAACCGGGCAAATGCACATAAGGACGGGTCATAAACCCTTGAGGCTGACTTTCTCTGTCCTGAGTTACATTGCTCCGCACAAGAACAGGTACAAGTGGAAAATCGATGATGGAGAGTGGAACGAATATGACTACAGAGGCAATGAGATCAGCTTGACCGGGCTTAAAAGAGGAGAGCACACGATCCTGGTCTCCGGATGCAACAACGACGGAGTCTGGAGCGCGGAGATCCCTACAGTGGTGAAAGTCAAGCCCTATTTCTACAACAGCACGGGTGCCATCATAGTATATTCCATCATCCTCCTGTCACTTGTCCTGCTTTTCGCCCGGATTCTTTGGGACTATCAAAAGGAACGGAAAGCCAACAAGGCTGAAAGGATACGCCGCGACAGGGATAGAGTACGTTTGGAGACCGAGCTGGAGCTGTTCACGGACATCGCAAAGGGCATCCGTACCCCCGTGATGCTCATCAACGGCCCCGTGGATGAGATCCTGGCAGAGAAGGGGCTCTCCGACAGGGCGCGGAAAAATGCGGCGATCATCAAGAACAGCAGCGACAAACTGCACGTCATCACTCACGAGATCCTTGATTTCCTGCACAATAGCATAGAGAGCCTCCGCTCGGACGTGGGAGATGTATCTATGCCGATGAAAGGAGAGTACCGGAATATAGCGGCAGAGATTGAGAAGACTGCGAAAAAAAGTGCGGCGGACACAGTCCTGCAGGACACCAACACCGTCAAACGAAGGGAGATCAGCATCATGATCATCGATCCGGATGCCCAGATGAGAGAATTCCTATCTCTCGCCCTCAGCAGACACTACCAGGACATCCACACCGAGGAGAATGCGGAGAAAGCAAAACAGACACTCGACAACGGGGAACGGATAGACCTGATCATCAGCGACGCCGCCGTGGGAATTGATCTCTGTGGGGAATTAAGGAACGAGGAGCGCTTCTGTCATATTCCAGTCATTCTCCTTTCAAGCAGCGACAATCTCAGCCTGAAAGTCAGCGGCATCGGGAAAGGAGCTGACATCTTCCTGGAGAAGCCGGTAGAGATCGAGTATCTCATCACACGGATAAACGGCATTCTCGACAAGAGAAAAATGATCTGGGACAGTTTCAGCAAACGTCCGTACGCCCCGTTAAGAAGCACCGTGCAGGGTAAAGGCGACGAGCAATTCCTTCAGCAAATCAGCGAGATAGTGTCTGTGAGATTTACCGACATGGATTTCTCCGTCGATGACTTGGCGGAGCAGATGCACCTGAGCCGTTCCGTCCTGTTCGAGCGTACCAAGGAGGCCTGCGGCATGACTCCTAACAATTTCATCAAGGAGATGCGTCTGCGCAAGGCCGCCAGCCTGCTGGCCGAGCAAAAGTACAAGGTCAATGAGATCTGCTACATGGTAGGCTTCAACACCCCGTCGTACTTCGCCAAATGCTTCTTCAGGCAGTTCGGTGTCCTGCCAAAGGATTTCGTCGGCTGAGACGACCCAGATGTGCGGGAATGCGGTTGACGTCACAGATCCGAGATTGTCTCGTTCCGCAGATCGGCGATGAGCCTGTCGATCGAATCCTTTGTGACATGCTGCATGACGACAACATGCGACAGCTTTCCGCCAAACGCCGCGTCCTCGCCGCAAGCGAGATTATATTTCCTTACGACTTTGGCGGAAGGACGGCGGAATATGACTGTGTTGCTATATTCATTGTTCCAATAAGGCCAACCTATCCTTTTAAGCTCAGACTTAAGGTATCGCGTGTTTTCAAAAATCCTCGCGGCCTGCTCTGTCCAGCCTTCATCGCCGACCGTTTTCATAAGCCACCAAAATTTGAGTGGCTCGATTCCTGATCGTGAGCAGTTTATCATGCGCATGTTGGCGTTCAGATAAGAGATGTCGTAGGTTGACTGATTGTCGTAAACGTCGCGGGTTGTGATGAAGAGTCCGCAAGGGCTGTCGATGCCGAAGAATTTATGACCGCTGACGCTAATGGAATCAAAGCCGGTTTTCCTGTGTACCAGCGGTAAAACTCCTCCAGTCTTATGTCATTGTTGCCTGGATAACCAAGGGTCATACTCCTTTCGGCAAGGCACTCGGACGCCCATCTGTCAAGTTGTTCAAATCCTGAAGAAACCACAACCTGAGCCGACAAAGCCAGACTGCCAGACAGCGCAGTCAGGCCGATCATCAAGCCCCTCATCAGCATGCTGTTCATAACTATTCAATACATTATTGGTTATTATAATCGTTCCTTAACCACATAGAAGAGTCTCGGAACCAAACACAAAAATAATGAATTATAGTCATTTCGAACACTTGGATCCATTAGCCCACTTGAAAAAGTGCCATTTGCCACTTTTTACCCCTTACAGAAGTATCTGCGAGGCACCTGTTTTTCAAAAACGACTTTTTCAAGTGGACTCACCCATTGCGGATTGAAAGAACCGCACCAATGATTTTGCCTTTTCGGCAAAACGAAGTAAATTTGTGTTCAACGAAACGGACGGACGGTTTGCCGGGTTTCTTTGGCCGGGCCTCTGACGAACAGACGATAAACAGTGATATTCAAGAATATGAGAAAGTACCTTTTGATTGCGGTTCTGGCGGTGCTGCCGTTTTTGGCGGAGGCGCAGAACGGGCCGGCCATTGCCAGGATCGTGTGCGGGCCTTACCTTCAGAATGTTACCACGGACAGCTTCACGGTGATGTGGATGACGGATGTAGATGCCGTGGGGTGGGTGGAGATCGCTCCGGACAACGAGGAGAATTTCTACTACAAGGACAGGCCGAAGTACTACGACATGCGCGGCCACGGGCTGAAGCCTATCGGCAAGATCCACAAGGTGACGGTTGGCGGGCTTAAGCCCGGCACGAGCTACCGCTACAGGGTGATGATGACGGCGGTGCAGGACTACCACAACAACTACAATCCGGTCTACGGGAAAGGCTCCGGAGCGCCGGCCTACAAGGTTGACCTGCCTAAGGCCACCACTCTCAAAGAGGATTACAGCGAGGTCAGGTTCGCCGTTGTCAACGACGTGCACGCCCAGGACTCGCTACTGCGCAGACTGTTCGCGGACAAGGAGAAGAACAAGGAGTTCGACTTCGTTCTGTTCAACGGAGACATGACCTCCGACCTGGCCTACAGCGAGAAGATCGTCCGGCACTACCTCAAGCCGGCCAGCGACCTGTTCGCCGACCAGACTCCTCTCTTCATGGCCCGCGGCAACCACGAGTTCAGAGGCAGGGACGCGCTGCGGATCTCTGAATATTTCGACTTCCCGGAGCACGGCCCCTACTACACCTTCAAATATGGCAAGTTCCTGTTTCTGGTGCTGGACGGCGGCGAGGACAAGGTGGACAGCGACATCGAGAACCAAGGACGGCTCTGCTCGGAACCTTATCTGAACGAGGAGGCCAAATGGCTCAAGGGCGTGGTGGAGAGTGATGAGTGGAAGAACGCCGAAAGAAGGATCGTCTTCAACCATATTCCCCCTCAGATCAAGGACGCATGGCACGGCAATCTGAATATGTCGGAGAAGTTCCTGCCTATCCTCAACGGTGCGGGTGTCGATCTGATGCTGAGCGGCCACGTGCACAAGTACTCTTTCCGCGAAGTTGGATCAACCGACGCATCCTTCCCTGTGATCACCAACGGCCAGTGGCAGAGGATGGAGATCACCGTGAACGCCCAAAAAATCGCCGTCAGGATCTACGACACTGACGGCAATCTTACCCACACAGCGGATCTTTAGTAACCTTCAAAAAATAACCTGCCTCATCTTAAGGAATCTTTTCGGTCTATATCTGTTTTCTCATCAGTCATGTGCCACCGGCACACTCCTTCTTCGAAAATAGATCTATCCTCGAAAATCTTCTCCTAATCTGAGGCTGGTTATTTTTTTCACGTTACTTAGAGGTCTTGTTCTTAAAGACTCGCAAGGAAGTGCGGAAGGCTCTGAGCCTAACCGAGGATTCCTTTGAGTAAGTCCGGGATCACCAATTCCTCACAGTGGATGGAGGCGAGCCGGATGCGGCCCTCGTCTGTAAGCGAGAAGATCATCCCCCGCTTGTCAGCCGGGTTAAGTTTCCGGCTGATGAGGGATGTTTTTTCCGCCGAGGCAAGAACCTTGGACATATTCGAATGTGTAAGCCCCAACTCATCTGATAGTTCCGATGCCGAAGCGCTTCCCTGCCCCGCAAGGAAGCAGAGAAGCATCGCCTCGTTCAGGTTCAGCCCGAATTTCCTCTGAAACTCAGCGTCCAGCCCGGAGATCGCCCTATGGATCTCGCGAAGGCGGCAGATTGTGTTCTTCTTATTCTCCACGACCTACCAACTACAGCTCAATTTTAAGAACATCCTTGATGATTCCCTTGAGCTCCGTCTTAGACAAAGCCCCGAGAGACCTCTGCGGCTTACCCTTCATCGGAATGAACAGAAGCGTCGGAATCGATCTTATGCCGAAAAATGTAGCCAGTCCCCTCTCATTGTCCACATTGACCTTGTAGATGGTGAGTTTCCCTGAATATTCCTTGGCCAGTTCGTCCAGCACAGGCGACAGCTGCCTGCACGGCCCGCACCAGTCCGCATAGAAATCGACAATAGCCGGCTGAGATCCGAGATATTTCCACTCATCGGGGTTCTTTTCGAAGTCGTAGACCTTCTTAAGGAAATCAGCCTTGGTGATGTGCACCACCTTTGTCGTCGGCTTTTCCTTCGCCGCCGTCTCCTCATCTGGCCTTACAGCACCCGTCATCTCAACACCCAGCTCTTCCGCCGGTCTTCCTGCACCCGACAGCTCTGCTTTCTGCTCAGCCGCCAACCTTTCGGCATTCGGCATCTCAGTCGTCAATTCATTCCCTTTCAGCGTTTTAACTCCAGAATTTTCCAGATCCATCTTCTCAATTCCCAGCTCAGCAACCCGAGTCAGAGCCACTTCGACAGACTCGGCAACCAAAGCACTTCCTATTCCCCACCTTTCTGTAGCCTTAGTCTCAAAAGAAGAGAACAGAAGAAGCCCACCGACAGCCACCCCGCTGATGCAAAAGAGCGCCTTTAACGTAATTGCATTCATAATAATCAGTGTTTTAAATAATTAACAAGCATTTATACAATAGTTTCCAACGAAAACTTTCCCAAAGTACGGAATTAATTTCCAATAAAACAAATTTCCAAAGGAAAATATTATCAAGAACTATCTTCGGTCATTCATCGCACCCGCGCTTAGAAAGCAGAGCGACCAAGCCCCCCTTCAGAGATAGCCTCGTGCGCAGGAAGCGCCTCTCCGCTCACGGGAGTCCCCGCTGGCCTGCCTCGTGCGCAGGAAGCGCCTCTCCGCTCACGGGAGTCCCCCGCTGGCTCGCCTCGTGCGCAGGAAGCGCCTTTCCGCTCACGGGAGTCCCCGCTGGCCTGCCTCGTGCGCAGGAAGCGCCTCTCCGCTCACGGGAGTCCCCCGCTGGCTCGCCTCGTGCGCAGGAAGCGCATTTCCGCTCACGGGAGACCCCCGCTGGCCTGCCTCGTGCGCAGGAAGCGCATTTCCGCTCACGGGAGTCCCCCGCTGGCTCGCCTCGTGCGCAGGAAGCACCTCTCCACTCACGGGAGCCCCACGCTGGCCTGCCTCGTGCGCAGGAAGCACCTCTCCGCTCACGGGAGTCCCCCGCTGGCCTGCCGGGTATCATCATTGGCCGCCTGTTGGACCTAACCTTGGTGCTGTTGTTAACCGCATTTCGTAAAGAAACTTTACTGTTCCCGGATTTCGCGAATCTGTTTCGCGGCGGACGATTCTCTTATGCCAGCCGTTTAGAGGCTATTTTTGATTTGTTTGCTATAGATTTGCACTCCGGAAGGCCCAGCAAAGCCCCACACATATAATTCCTCTGCAATTCCGTCGTCAAAACAAGCCCTTTCGGCGGTTTTGCCCGACAGAATTGCAGTCTATGCATTTTCAAAAACCTTTTTTCGGCAATTCTTAGAAGCTGTTTTGAATTGTTTGTTTGAAGGTTTGAGAGTGAAAAACTTCAGTTTCGACCGCTTCTTCCAAGGAAGATAGCGGTGCTATCTGACTGAAGAAGCGGGAAGAAAATGAAGATTTTTCACCTCAAAGAACATTTCAAACAATTCAAAACAGCTTCTTAATAAGAATCGAAAAACTTTCTCTTGCTTCTTTGCCATTCACGGTATCGCTTCCGTGAAGAGATCATGTCTCCCGTTCGGTAACACTTTCGGCCTCTTTTGCTTCCCGAGAGTGCAGGATGCACTCTCAGGAAGCGTTTACCCCACTTATCGTCTCCCAAGGGTGCTGTTGGGCACACCCATGGGAGACATTATTCCCCTTTTACGCTTCCGAAAGGCCATTCGGCATCCGCACGGAGACCTGCTCCGCACTCTCGGGAAGCATATTCGCCTCTTTTCGTTCTCGGAGAGTGTCCGGTTACTCTTTTGAGTAACACCCACCCTCATTTTTTGTCGCCCAAGAACCAGCGGATGGGAGGCTTGTTATTATTCATTGATACTCGTGGCCATACACTTCAGGCTTTCTCATAGTAATGACGCCGCTTGAATGGACTTGTTATGGATTGCAAGTTTAAAACTAATTATCTTTACAGACATCCGCACAATTAAGGGATTGAAAACAAAAATGTCAGGATTTGATGTATTTAGTAACATGAAAAAATTAAGTTGCCTCAGATTAAGAGAATATTTTCGAGGATAGATGTCTTTTTGAAGAAGGAGTGTACCGGTGGCACATGACTGATGAGAAAAGATAGCTAGACCGAAAAGAGCGGAAAGCCTCTGTTCTGAATTTTGGTTACGTGCAAAATTCAGGTTAGAGGCTTCCCGCTCTTTCTATGCCATTGAACCTTCAATGTTCCTGCGCTTCAACAAGCCCGGAAACTCAATGGTCTCAGAACCAATAGGTCTAAACAACCAGAGGAACTCAGCGACCGAGACACCGGCGAAGCGACTACCTTCTTTCCAGCTATTATTTGTCGCCGAGATCGAGGATGCGGACGTTGCGGATCTTCAGACCCTCACCGTGACCGCAGAATGAAATGTAGCCTTTCTTGTTGAACATTCCCGGATGGTTCTTGTGGTCAACGGTGTACGGATTCTTCTTGCCGCCGTCAGGAGCCACATTGTGACCCTTGCAGGCCCTGCGGATGTTGCCGTCCACAATCACCTCACCGTTGACGGTCACCTTGATTCTGTCGCCCTCGACACGAATCTCCTCGGTGCTCCACTCCCCAAGAGGCTTGTGGACGATTCTCTTCGCCGGGATCACACCGTAAACCGATCCGTGAACCTGATACTCACGAAGTTTGGCGTACATCGGAGCGTCATGATCAAGGATCTGCACCTCACACATTCCGTCATAGGCAGCGTCAACACCCATAGGAGTCCTCACACCCACACCATTGTTCACACCCTCGCGCAGGAAGCAGAACTCGAAACGATAGACGAAGTTACGGTATTCCTTCTTGGTGTAGAGATTTCCTGTGCTGCCGTAGTTGGCCGACACATAGATTGTTCCGTTGACAGGAGTGTACCCCTCAAGGTCGCCCTGCCACTTGTCCAGATTCGTGCCGTCGAACAGCATCTCGAATCCCTGTCTCTTCTCCTCATCGGTCAGTTGAGAGATCGGTGAAGGCTCGGCCTCGCCGAGAATCTTGTTGATCGCATCGACAGCGTAGCCGTCATCCGCACCACCGGCGGCCTTGAAGATCACGACAGCCTTGTCAAGGTTGGACTTGAGGTCAGCGTAGTTGATCTCCTCCTTGGTCTTGGAGGCGATTGCCCTTACGCACTCAGCAGCGGCATGCCTGACTCCCTTGTCACTGTCATCCAAGTACTTGCCGGCAAGCAAGAATGCCTTCATCGTAGGTACGGAAGCAAGAGACTTGAGAATGGACTTCTTCACGGCAGGGGTCTGGGCAAGCTCAAGAGCCTTGGCGAAATCCATACGCTTCTTGTCAACATTGGTCTCGTATTTAGAGACAAGGGAAGAATATCTCTTCACAGCCTTGTCGGCCAGCCCGGCGTCAGAACCGGCAATCTTGATGAGAGTCGGAGCCACCTTGAAATTGTCGATGTCAAGCAACGACGCGAAAGCGGACTTGTCACCGGCCTCGTAGGCGGCGGCCAGATCGTTAACGGCCTCGTCAGTGCCTGTGGCGGCAAGGACAGGATAGTACGCGGCGGCGTTCTTGGACTTCTTCATCAAAGCGCTGACCTTGGCGTACTGCTCGGCGGGAGCAAGAGTGTGCACAGCGGCGATCAAAGCGTTCTGGGCGGCCTTCTGATCAGCGGCGGAAGCGTTGTCGAGCAAAGCGCCGACCTTGTCAATGTCCTGGACGCCAACGATGTCCGCGAGCGCGAGCTTGGCGAGAGACGAAGCCTCGGCATCCTTTGAATCTATCAATGAATATACCTTCGGGGCGGCAGCGGTAATCCTTCTGGCCATCACAAGGCCGAGAATATTTCCAAGAGTCTTGTTGTCCTTGGCTACGTCAAGAGCGGCAAGAAGCTCGTCCTGATAGTTGCCCATGAATGATTTCAAAGCGGCTATCGCAGCGGCGCTGTTCTCGCCTCCGAGCTGTCCCACGAGTGCCTTCGCGGCCTTGTCACCGCCGATCTTTCCGGCGGCAGCGATAGCGGCGGAGGCAACGTCTCCACCCTCGGAGAACGAACCGAGCACGATATCGGAGACAGACGAGATCTTGTTGTTACCGAACCAGTTGAGAAGATCAACCTTGACCGGAGCAGAGAGTTTCGCGAAATTCTTTGTGAAAAGAGGAACGAGATTTCCCGCGCCAAGAATCGAAGTTGCGTTGTCAATCACGGAGTTCCTATACTTCACATCCTCGCTCTTGAGAGCGGCGGCAACGACCTTCAAAGCCTTCGCCGGGTCGTTCTTCATCCGAGCCAGAGCTCCGGCGGACTTGTAGGCGGAGACTTCAGAAGCCATGAGATCCTTGGCTGCCTTGGCGACGGCCTTGCTCTTGGAACCATCGGCAAGTCTCACTGCCAGAGCGGCATAGTCAGGAGTCGAGTTCTCTTTAAGAATATTCAGGGATGACTCTGAGCCGATAGCCGCGAGAGTGGAGAAGTAAGCGTTGTCGTGCATTGTGGAGTTCAGGGCAGTCGGGATGACCCATTTCTGAATATAAGGCTCCGCGGCGGTGATTCCTTTCTCCGCGGCGGCGGTCGCCAGCAGTTTCCTGTCGGCGGTTCCTTCCTTCACAAGGTCAAGAATCAAATCCTCTGTTCCCGGAATATCCACGAGAGCGCCAACGGCCGTGGATGCGAGGGCAGGGTCATTGACATATTCCTTGAAGAACTGAGCGTCAGCAGGCTTGGCGATCTGACGGAAAAGGTTCAACAAGAAAGCCTTGTTGTTGCTGTCTGTCGTGACCTTGACCGCCTGCGCGAATCCTTCGCGGACCTTGTCCACGCACTGTGGATTGGCCGAGGCATAGCTCGCAAGACCTGTGAGGGCATATTCATAAAGATTGTTCTTCACGCCTTCGCCAGCCGGCTTCATCATTTTGGCGGTCTCCACCACTGATGCCGGAGCGGCGGCCGCGAGGTCGGCAATCTGTGTGTTGAAATCCGACGCGTTGTTGGCCGGCATAGCCGCAAGCACGTCAGCCACAACGGTTTCCACGGTTCTCTGCCTTGCGTCCTGAGCGTTGATAGTAAGGGCGGCCGCAAGGAATAATATAGATGTAAGTAATTTCTTCATATTCAAGAGCATATTAAAGGATCATTGAACCCCAAGGGGCACGCATCGGCTGATTGATGAGCTGGTTGGCGGCATCATCACCTATAAAGAGCTGCTTGTCAGGATCGAAGTTCAGGGCCCTGCCGAGCCTGAGGGCGCAAGCGCCTATGTTGACTATCGTGCAGCTGTGGTGACCGTTGTCCTCGGCCAGCGCGAATTTCTGACGGGTCCTCACGCACTCCAGGAAGTCAGTATTGCGTGGTTCCGGATCCGGAAGCGAGTTGATGACATCCATCACGTTAGGGATCGTGCACTCGAATCCCTTATAAACCTTGCCGTTAGGGCCTTCGATGTAAGGCACCTTGCCCTTGCTCTCGAAGCCTTCGCCCTCAAGGATGATCTTGCAGCCGTCAGCGTAGGTGTAGGTAATGCTACGCCATATTCCCACAGCGTCCGGATGCTGCTGAGGAGCGTCCACCTCGACCTTTACAGGGAAGGTGTCGTCCTTGCCGAGGATGTACTGCACTGGATCGATGTAGTGCTGTCCCATGTCACCGAGGCCGCCGGACTCATAGTCCCAGTAGCCGCGGAAGGTCTGGTGCACACGATGAGGGTTGTACGGCTTGTAAGGAGCCGGTCCGAGCCACATATCGTAGTCCAGTTCAGCCGGAACAGGCTGAGGTACAAGGTTTTCCTTGCCCGTCCAGAAGAATTTCCAGGTGAAGCCCGTGGCTCCGGAGATCCTGACTGTCAAAGGCCAACCGAGAAGTCCGCTCTGCACGAGTTTCTTCAGCGGCTCGACCGTGGTGCCAAGGCCGTAGAACGTGTCCTTGAAACGGAACCATGTGTCCAGACGGAAGATCCTGCCGTATTTATGGACAGCCTCAACCACCTTCTGACCTTCTCCGATCGTCCTTGTCATAGGCTTCTCGCAGAAAATATCCTTCCCTGCTCTGCAGGATTCCACAGCCATGATTCCATGCCAATGTGATGGAGTGGCTATGTGAACGATGTCCACATTGGAATCATGCACGAGATCTCTCCAATCCGTGTAGGCCTGAAGTTTCGTGCCGAACTTCTCGACGCCCTTCTTCAAAGCCTTGTCAAGGTGGTTCTTATCCACATCGCACACGGCCACAAGACGGCAACGCTCATCGCTGACAAAATGCAGATTGCCCATTCCGATTCCGCCCGTACCGATAATTCCGCGTGTCAGCTGATCACTCGGCGCGACATATTTCTTGTCACCGCCCATGGCTCCTAACACCTTACGTGGCAGGATTGTGAACAAAGCCACTCCCGCCGCCGACTTTTTCAAAAAACTTCTTCTGGATTCACCCATAGTGCTATCGTGATTAATGAATATCCTTACGTGTTAAGTAACCTTCAAAAAAATAACCTGCATCATCTTCTTAATCTGAGGCAACTTATTTTTTCGTGTTACTAACCGATTCTACAAATTTACATTTTTTACCGCTAAAACTTTCAATTCTGACACGCCAAAACGCAAAAAAAAGAGTGGCCGGAAATTCTCCCACCACTCAATCTTGTATTCTATGTCCGAATATTCCTTATTCAGCCTGACGGTCGTTGCGACGTCCGCCACGGCTTCCACGGCCACGACGGTCGCCACGGTCTCCACCTCTGCGCTCGCCACGGTCTCCGCGTGAAGGACGTGATCCGCCCTGCGCATTGGCTGCGGCAGCGGTGTTAGGAGTGAGATCCTGCTTGCCGTAACGCTCGCCGTTGCAGATCCACACCTTGATTCCGAGGGCGCCGACCTTTGTGCTTGCAACCGCAAGAGCGTAGTCGATGTCAGCACGGAATGTGTGCAGAGGTGTACGGCCTTCCTTGAACATTTCACTTCTGGCCATTTCAGCGCCGCCTACACGACCGCTGATCTGGATTTTGATGCCCTCTGCGCCAACCCTCATGGTTGATGCGATAGCCATCTTGATGGCCCTTCTGTAGGAAACACGTCCCTCGATCTGACGGGCGATGCTGTCAGCTACGATGTGGGCGTCAACCTCAGGCCTCTTGACCTCGAAGATGTTGATCTGAACGTCCTTCTTGGTGACCTTCTTAAGCTCTTCCTTGAGTTTGTCAACCTCGGCCCCGCCCTTACCGATGATGAATCCAGGCCTTGCGGCGTGAATGGTCACGGTGATGAACTTGAGGGTTCTTTCGATGACAATCTTGGAGAGGCTGGCCTTGGCAAGACGGTTGGTCAGATACTTGCGGATCTCATAATCCTCAGCGATCTTCTCAGCATAGTTACCACCACACCAGTTAGAGTCCCAACCACGGGTGATACCGATTCTGTTAGAAATAGGATTTGTCTTCTGTCCCATATTACTTGTTCTCCTCTACTGTTGTTGGTTTCTTGACGTCGAGAATGATGGTGACGTGGTTCGAACGCTTGCGGATCCTTCCGGCGCGGCCCCGAGAGCAAGGACGGATTCTCTTGAGCGTGCGGCCTTCGTTTACCATGATCGTCTTGACATAAACGTTACCGTTGTCCAGCTCTTTGCTCTGATCCGGGTTTTTGGCTTCCCAGTTGGCGATGGCGCTGCGGAGAAGCTTCTCAAGACGGATTGACGGCTGCCTCTTCGAGAAATGAAGAAGGTCAATCGCACGGTTCACCTCCACACCTCTCACAGTGTCAGCGACAAGACGCATCTTGCGAGGGGATGTAGGAACATCATTCAACTTAGCTACTGCTGTATTCTTTTTGGCTTCCTTGAACTTTTCAGCCATTAATCTTTTACGAGCTCCCATAATGAATTCTCCTTAATTACTACTTATTGTTGCCCGAATGGCCTTTGAAAGTTCTGGTCGGCGCGAATTCGCCGAGCTTGTGGCCCACCATGTTCTCAGTGATGTAAACAGGAATGAACTTGTTTCCATTATGAACTGCGACAGTGTGGCCTACGAAGTCAGGGGAGATCATGCTGGCGCGGGACCAGGTCTTCACGACCTCCTTCTTCTTGCTACCATCATTCATAGCAAGAATTCTCTTTTCCAGGGCTTCCTGGATGTATGGACCTTTTCTTAATGAACGACTCATAATCTTAAAGTTTAATTCCGTTTAATTACTTCTTCTTTCTTCTCTCGATGATGAACTTGTTGGAAGTAGCCTTAGGATTACGTGTCTTGTAACCCTTTGCAGGAAGTCCCTTGCGTGAACGCGGGTGACCTCCGGAGGCACGACCTTCACCACCACCCATAGGGTGATCAACAGGGTTCATAACGACACCACGGTTGTGAGGCCTGCGACCGAACCAGCGGGTACGTCCGGCCTTTCCGTAAGACTCAAGATTATGATCTGCGTTAGAAACTGTTCCAACGGTGGCGCGGCAGGTCACGAGCACCATTCTGGTCTCACCCGAAGGCAGACGAAGGATGGCGTAGTTGCCCTCACGGGCGGCAAGCTGCGCGAATGTACCGGCGGAACGTGCCATCGCGGCGCCCTGGCCAGGACGAAGCTCGATGTTGTGCACGAGCGTACCTACAGGGATCTCCGCGAGCGGGAGACAGTTGCCGAGCTCAGGAGCGACTCCTGATCCGGACTCTATGATCTGTCCTACCTTGATTCCGGCAGGAGCGATGATGTACTTCTTAACGCCATCCTCGTACTCTACGAGGGCGATGCGGGCGCTACGGTTCGGATCATACTCGATGGTCTTCACAGTAGCCTTGACGTTGTCCTTGGTGCGGAGGAAGTCGATGATACGATACATTCTCTTGTGTCCGCCGCCACGGTAACGAACGGTCATCTGACCGGTGTTGTTTCTACCGCCTGTGCTCTTAAGAGGTTCCAACAAAGCCTTGTACGGCTTCTTGGCAGTGATTTCATCGAATGCGCTGATAGCCTTGTTCCTGGTACCAGGAGTAGTCGGCTTGAATTTTCTGATTGCCATTGCCTTGTCCCTCCTTAAATGTTACTGTAGAAATCGATCTTGTCATCACCTGCAAGGGTAACGTATGCCTTCTTGAAGTGATTGGCGCGGCCGCGGAGCATACCTGCCTTGCTGTAGCGGGACTTTCTCTTTCCGTGATAGTTCACGGTGTTGACGTCCTTCACAGTCACGTTGTAGAACTGCTCTACAGCGGCCTTTATCTGAAGCTTGTTGGCTTCCCTGTCAACGATGAAGCCGTAACGGTTGTACTTCTCAGTCTCAGCCGTGAGCTTCTCGGTTACTATTGGCTTGATTAAAATTCCCATCTCTTTGCGCTTTTAACGGTTGACCCTGGCTGCGAGGACATCCTGAACACCGTCCACAAGAACCATTGAGTTGGCGTTCATAACGGTGTAGGTGTTGATTTCGTCAACAGTGATGACCTTTACCTCAGGGAGGTTACGTGATGAAAGGAAAATGTTGTTTGAATTCTCCGGAAGCACTACGAGAACCTTTCTCTGGCCAGCCTTGAGAGCGTCAAGGATGCGCATGAGTTCCTTTGTCTTAGGGGCTTCCATCGCGAACGGCTCAACGAGGACAATAGCGTTCTCCTGTGCCTTGTAGGTGAGGGCTGAGCAACGTGCGAGAGACTTCAGCTTCTTGTTAAGCTTGAATCTGTAAAGACGAGGCTTAGGACCGAACACGCGGCCACCGCCAACGAAGATGTTGGACTTCAAGCTACCGTGACGCGCGCCGCCGCCGCCCTTCTGGCGACCGAGCTTCTTGGTGGAATGAGCGTTTTCGCTGCGATCCTTTGTCTTGGAGGTACCCTGACGCTGGTTGGCGAGGTACTGAACGACATCAAGATAGATTGCATGGTCGTTCGGCTCCACACCGAACACCTTCTCGTCAAGAACAACCTTCTTTCCGGATTCTGATCCGTCAATTTTCAATACTGGTAATTCCATAACTAAAACTCTAATGCAAGATAAGAACCCTTGGCTCCAGGAACGGAACCTTTAATGACGAGAAGATTGTTTTCAGGGATAACCTTAACAATCTCGAGGTTGAAGACCTTGACCCTTTCGTTGCCCATGTGGCCGCCCATACGCATTCCAGGGAACACGCGTGAAGGCCAGGATGACGCACCGAGAGAACCCGGCTTACGCAGTCTGTTGTGCTGACCGTGTGTCGCTCCGCCTACACCGGCGAAATGATAACGGTGAACAACACCCTGGAAGCCACGGCCTTTGGAAGTACCGACAACATCAACGTACTTGACATCATCTGTGACGACATCGGTGACGGTGACGGTGTCTCCAAGCTTGAGCTCACCCTGGAAGTCTGCCGGAAACTCGACAAGCTTGCGTTTAGGGGTGGTCCCTGCCTTTTTGAAATGGCCCATAAGAGGCGCGCTGGCGTGTATCTCCTTGATTTCGTCATAGGCAAGCTGTACAGCGGCATAGCCATCTTTTTCTACTGTACGCAGTTGCGTGACAACACACGGACCAGCCTCGATGACGGTGCATGGAATATTTTTTCCATCAGCACCGAAAACGGAAGTCATTCCGATTTTCTTTCCAATTAATCCAGGCATTGGTTTGATTAATTAATTGTAAATAAATATTTTACGTAATCCGCACTATTTTGCGGACTGCAAAGGTAGTGATTTTTTTTCAATTAACAAAGTTTTCCACAGGCCTACTTCCTAATAATCAGAGAAATCGTCATCAGGCCTTGGGGAATAAATCAAGGATTAGTTATCTTTGTACCACGAAAAAGAACAATGATGCTTTTGAATATCTTCGGATTCCTCAACATCTCGTTTGCGGACATCCTGGACATACTAATGGTCGCAATATTCATCTACCTGGCATTCAGGTGGATAAGAGGGTCGGCGGCAATGAATATATTCATCGCCGTCATCCTGCTTTTCGTGCTGCGGGTGGTCGTGGCGGCGTTCAACATGAAGTTGATGAACGCCCTGCTGGGAACTTTCATCGACGTGGGCGTGATCGCGCTCATCGTCATATTCCAGCCCGAGGTGCGGCACTTTCTGATGAAGCTCGGCTCGCGCTATGGGATGGCCGGAAAAAGCCGCGACTTCTTCAACAAGCTTATGGGCATCCAGGACCAGAAGATGGCAGGAGGCACGGTCAACGAGATCGCCGAGGCGTGCAGAGCCATGTCCGCCGACAAGACCGGGGCGCTGATCGTGTTCCCACGCAAGGATTCTCTCGACTTCATCGTCGAGACCGGGGACATCGTGGACGCGAAGGTCACCAGGAGATTGATAATGAACATATTCTTCAAGAATTCCCCTCTGCATGACGGGGCGATGATCATCAGCGCCGACAGGATAGTCGCAGCGCGGTGCACACTGCCGATCACGGGACGTTCCGACATTCCGGCGCACTACGGAATGAGGCACAAGGCGGCGATCGGAATCTCGGAGGAGACCGATGCTGACGTGGTAGTTGTCTCGGAGGAAACCGGAGGAATATCCTTTGTCCGCGGAGGCAACATCAAGAGCATCAACAACATCAATGAACTTAAACTCCTTCTCGGCGCTGGCGAGGGAACCACGGAGGAAAAGCGCGCCACAGAGGGGAAACAATAATTTACGAATATGCGGGAGCACGAATACGAAACAGAGATTGACACCAGATTGGAGGGCAAGTTGGGATTTGACAGGGTCAGAACCTTTGTGGCCGACAGATGTTCCACTGAATATGCAGTCACGAGGGTGACGGAGGAGAGGTTCAGCAACGACCCGAAGGTCATTAGGGAAAGGCTGGCGCTGACCGACGAGATGAGGCTTATAGTGATGTTCGAGGAAAACTTCCCGACCAACGGGTACATTGACTGCCTCGACTTCCTCAAGCCGCTGGAAAAGACCGGTTACACAATCGACATCCTTTCGCTGGGCAAGCTGCGCACCATGGTCGAGACCGTGCGCAAGCTGACCAACTTCTTTATGTCGATAAAGGACGGGGTATATCCCAATCTCAAACGGATGAGCGCCCCGGTGCTGAGTTTCCCTGAAGTACAGAGAAGGATCGACCAGATCCTGGACAAGTTCGGGGATGTCAAGGACACGGCATCGGACAAGCTGCTGGAAATCAGGCGCGCGATAAAGACAAAGGAGGGGGCGATCTCCAAAAGGGCGAACGCCATCCTCAAGCAGGCACAGGCCGACGGGCTTGTGGACGAGGACGCCGGGCTTTCCGTGCGTGACGGCAAGCTGCTGATTCCGGTCAACAGCTCCAGCAAGAAAAAGATCCAGGGATTCGTCTATGACACCTCGGCCACAGGCAAGACAGCCTTTGTCGAGCCGGCCGAGATCATCGAACTGGAAAACGAGATCGTGACCCTCCACGCTGACGAGGCACAGGAGATCCAGCGCATCCTGGCGGCGTTCAGCGACTTCGTAAGACCATACGTACCAGATCTTATCAATTCAGCTGAATATATCGGCGAGATAGATTTTCTGGTGGCCAAGGCACAGGTCGCCCTCGATTTCAAGGCCGGTGCCCCGATCATCTCCGACAACGGGGAGATGAACCTACGTAAGGCGCGTCATCCGCTTCTGGAGAGGGCATTGAGAAAAGAGAAAAAGGAGATTGTGCCGGTCTCTATCCGTCTGACCCCGGCCAAGCATATTCTTTTGATCTCAGGTCCTAACGCCGGCGGCAAGTCGGTGTGCCTCAAGACCACGGGGCTTTTGCAGTATATGTTCCAATGGGGAATGCTGATCCCGACTTCCGAGACTTCGGAACTTCCTGTGTTCGACAGGATCATGGTCAGCATCGGTGACGACCAGAACATCGAGAACGACCTCAGCACCTACAGCTCGTTCCTGGACGACATGAAGACGATGCTGGCCAAGGCCGATGACAAGACCTTGATATTAATAGACGAGTTCGGTTCCGGAACCGAGCCTGCCGCCGGAGGAGCCATCGCCGAGGCAATCCTCAGCGAGATGGACAAGAGAGGGGTCTATGGAGTCATCACGACCCACTACACGAACCTCAAGCTCTACGCCTCTGGTTCAGACACCGGGGTCATCAACGGGGCGATGCAGTTCGACGCGGCCAAGATCCAGCCTCTGTTCAAACTGGACATCGGAATGCCTGGGAACTCGTTCGCCTTCGAGCTGGCCCGCAAGATGGGCCTCCCGGAAAGCATTGTGAAGGATGCCGAGGCAAGAGCCGGAGAGGAGTTCGTAGGAATGGAGAGGAACCTGCGCAAGATCGTGCGCAACCGCCGTGCCCTGGACGAGAAGCTCCAAAGGATCAAGAACACAGACAAGACTCTGGAGAACATCACCGAGCGCTACCAGAAAGAGCTTGAAGGGCTGAAGCAGACCAAGAAAGAGATTCTGGACCAGGCCAAGAAAGAGGCTCAGGAGATCGTTCAGGGAGCCAACAAGACGGTGGAGAACACGATCCGCACGATCAAGGAGTCACAGGCGGACAAGGAAAAGACCTCCGATGCCAGAAAAGCTCTTCAGGATTTCGTATCCTCTCTCCAGACCAAGAAGGAGAACGATCGGAAGAACCACGATGACTACATAGAGAAGAAGCTCAAGCAACTGGAAGACAGGAAGATGCGCCGCAACGCCCACAAAGGGAAGCCTCAGAACGATGGACAGGAGCAGGCCACGGAGCAGTTCAGAGGTGGAGCGCTGAAGGTCGGCGAGAAAGTGCGGATCAAGGACAATGGCATGGCCGGTGAGGTCATCCGTGTTTCCAACAAAGCAGTGACCGTCGCCATCGGCAACATCACCAGCAAGATGCCTCTCGACAGGGTCGAGCGGATCTCTTCCAATGAATATAAAGCAGCGGTGCGGGAGAACATCAAGCCTCGGGCCGCCCAGGATGATTCAGGCCTGCGTGAGCGCAGACTGGCGTTCTCTCCTGAACTGGACGTGCGTGGAGAGCGGGTTTCTGACGCTCTGGACATCGTTGTCCACTACATCGATGACGCCATCATGCTGAACATCGGCTCTGTCCGAATCATCCACGGCAAAGGCACTGGAGCGCTGCGGGACGAGTTACAGAAATATCTAAGGACAATTCCGGGAGTCACATCTGTCCACGATGAGCAAGTGCAGTTCGGAGGGTCTGGCGTGACGATCGTGACATTAGGATAAGCATTTGAATCAAGACTATGAAAAACACTGAAAAACAGATGACTCCACGGATGGAACTGGGGCGTAGGGGTGAGGATGTGGCCTGTGAGTTTCTGACCGGCAAGGGACACACTATCGTGCAGAGGAATTTCAGGGCCGGTCATCTGGAGATCGACATCATCAGCCTTGACAGGAATGGTGTGCATTTTGTGGAGGTCAAAAGCCGGGTCGCGCCCGTGGCGGTCTCTCCGGAGGAGAATGTGACGGTGAGCAAGCAGAGGAAAGTTGCGGACGCCGCGCTGAGATACTTGAACACGGCGAAAGACAAGCGGATCCCTCCCGATGCAGAGGTGAATTTCGACATCGTGGCCGTGACGTTTGGCGGAGGAAAAGAGATTGTGGAATGGTTCCCGAACGCGTTTTACCCGATGTACCTCTAATGCTTCGGCAAGCTCAGCAACCGAAGCAGGAATACGGTCGCTGAGCCTGCCGAAGTGAACGTACAATGAAAGAACATTTGCAAAGCACTAAGAATATGAACAAAGATAACCGATACTGCGTGATAATGGCCGGAGGCACCGCGAACCGCTTCTGGCCGGTCAGCAGAGAATCAAAGCCTAAACAGTTTCTGGATATAACCGGAACAGGGAAGTCCTTCATAAGAAGCACTTACGAGCGCTTCTCAGAAATTGTCCCATCTAAGAACATCTTCGTGGTCACATTGACCAGATTCTCCTACCTCGTCCGCGCGCAGATTCCGGAACTCCCTGAAAGCAACCTGCTTCTGGAACCCTACGCCCGCAACACAGCCCCATGTATCGCCTTCGCGACCTACAGCATCCTCAAGCGGAACCCGGACGCGACGATCATCGCCACGCCGGCGGACCACACCATCACGGATGAGGACCAATTCATGGCCGCAATGCTCAAGGTCATGGAATATGCCGAAAGCAAGCCAGCCCTGATGACTATCGGGATACATCCGACCGAACCGGACACAAGCTACGGCTACATCCAAGCCACAGGAAGCAAGGAATCCGCCGGCTCAGACACACCTCTCAAGGTAAAGACGTTCACCGAGAAGCCGGACAAAGCCCTCGCCGAGGTGTTCTGCAAGACTGGTGAATTTTATTGGAACTCAGGAATATTCGCGTGGAAGGCATCGGTGATCAAGGAGGAGATGGAGAAGTATATTCCCGATGTCACGTCACTGTTCGCGGGTTGGGAAGACGCACTGGGGAGCGACAAGGAGCAGATATTCCTTGAAAAGGCATATTCAGATTGTCCGAAAGTCTCGATTGACTACGGTGTGATGGAGAAGACCGACCGCGCCTGGCTTTATTGCGGGAACTTCGGTTGGTCAGACATCGACGGGTGGGATTCCCTCTTCAGGAACATCGGCGACAAGACCAAGGATGGCAATGTAGTGTTCACGGAAAAGATCCTCGGTGAGGGCAACGAGAACAGCATGCTGGTCTGCGGAGACAAGAAGAAGCTCTACGCCATCAAAGGTCTCAAGGACTATGTCGTGGTTGACACAGGTGACGTTCTTCTGATCTGCCCTAAGGATGACAAGCAGTTCAAGGACTTCATCTCCGGCCTCGGAATGCCCGAATACGAAAGTTTCCGTTAAGGCAGCCGTGGCGGCACGGCCTCCTGCGCCCCTAAGCAGACCAGCCATATCGGGTATTCCCTCGACAAGGTGTCCCTTGCGAAGGACCAGGTCCTGAGGGTGTATTTCTACGAGGAAGGAGGCCAACGCGAACTGGTCCTGACCATTGACCAGGCGGACATCAATCACGCGAAGACGGCACTCAAATGACAGAGCTTACACTGAAGCCTGTTTATCAGCGAACCTCAGATTCGCCATGATTGGGTACTTTCGCACCGTGGACCATGACCTGGCCACGGTGTTTGCGTATCAAACCGGCCGTAATCATACCTGATGGATATTTGGGCAATATGTATTGGACTCTTCGGAGCCAGTGTTATCTCACTCGCACTTTCCTTTTTCATGAGGAAAGCCTACATAGAAGGGAAAAAGGTGAATGAGAACCTGGATCTGGCCTTCTTCGCATTCTTTCTCATGCTGTCCCCCATCTTCTTGCTCATTGGCCTGTGGACCATTTTACGAGAAGATTTGGCCAAGAGAAAAAGAGCGGGGAGGCCAACTTATGACACGAAAAAAGATGGATGATGGATAGAAGGCGATTAAGCGTATTTCCGGTATAAGACTCCGTTAATCATCTTGGACGTAAGGTCAAATTTGTTTCAATTTGACGATATGTGGCAATTCCTGTTTTTACCTTTGCCAGGTAATTAACATTCATGATCATGAAACGCTTTATTCTTATCGCCTCCTGTCTTTTGTTCTGCCTGTCAGCTTTTTCACAGGGTTTCTATCCAAAGGGCACCGTCAGCGCTGAAGGATGGTCCCAGAAAGACTCCCTCCAGATGCAATGATCCCTACGGCGACGGCCAAGACTCCTTCGACCTCACAGCCCTTGCCGGAGACCCGCGTCTTCCCGGTCTCATTGTCACCATCCTGAAGAACTACTTCGGATTCCAGGACAACTCCAAGTTCTGCGCCCACACCTACTGCGAGGTCGATTACTTCCGGAAGGATCCTGAGGATGCTGGGAACAGCGGGTGAAATCGTAGCAGATTGAATCCTCTTTCTCCCATATTTCCACCCTCCGTAGTATTTCAGGTCTATACTCTATTAGCCTGCATTTGCCGCATTTTTCGTATATTTGTGAATTCAATCCACACAATTAGAACATGAAGCAATCATTCAATGAATACGTGGCCAAACGTTTCAGGGATATAATATCATCTGAAACAGCTCCTGATTCCAAGCACGACATACTTGTCTTACTGGGCGTAAATGACTTTTTGGATGTCAGTGAGTATTCTGCAAACATTGTTGACGCCGCATCTTTCAGTGTGGATGGAGATGCCAGTGTGTTCGACGAAGAAGATTGGTTCGGCCGTATGTTTATGGGTTTAAGGGAGCCGAAGAATCTTTACCTTCTTTCATATCAGCAGTATGTGTATTATACTGCGTATGCGCCCAATCTTACCAAGTTCAAAAGCCGTGTGATCATTGTCTATGATAATGTCCGCTCGTTATTCCCCATAAAGAAGGCAGCTTATTTGGAGAAGGCAGGCGCCGAGAATATTGAGACCAGACCTGAAACAATGCCCATATATCAGGCAGAGCAGGTCTCTATAGACGGGAATGCCTATTGCTCGTTTACGGCCCCCACAGAGTGCCGGATGGTTCCGTTCTTTACGAAGGCTCTGACCGTTGAATCCTCCAGAAAGCAATGCGATGACATCATAGAGATTGACGAACACATGTACACACTGGATGTCTTCCTTAACCGGGCGTTCCAGGACTCAAGGAAAAAGAGAATCCTTGGCGTAAAGCGTGTAAAGGACATCATCCGGGCCGATGAATTCAACCAGCGCCTTGAGCTTGCCAATGGCCTTCTGAGCCTTCTCGGTGCCGGTGAAATCATAGAAAAGAAAGAGACAAAGATCCTATCGGACTATATTCCCAGAAGCGAAACTGTCGATTTGTTGAAACGCTACTGGGGAGATAAGGCCGATTTCCGCCAGATAAAGGTTTATCAGAGCCCCGGCGAAAGCAATAAAGTCATATCTATCTCTCAGGGGCAAGTCGTTGACCTCATTATCGACGAATGTAAGAAATGCAAGGAGACGGAAGAAGTGGCCGATGATGTGTTTATCACAGCCCCTACCGGCTCCGGTAAATCTCTTCTGTTTCAGCTGCCGGCATTTCACGTCTCAGAAAAGGGCGATGTTACCATAGTAGTATCTCCCTTGATTGCATTGATGAAAGACCAGGTCTTTGCCATCCGACGTGATAGGAACTTTGAGAAGGTAGCATACCTTAACAGTGAGCTGAATCTCATTGACCGAGACCGCATCATCAACCAGTGCAAGGATGGAGAAATAGACATTCTGTACATGTCTCCTGAGTTGCTTTTGTCCTACGATATCAGCTATTTTATCGGAGAGCGCCATCTTGGTCTGATGGTTATCGACGAGGCTCACCTCATCACCACATGGGGCCGAGATTTCCGTGTCGATTACTGGCACTTGGGGAATCATATCAACAAGATCCGTAAGTATCGCGAACTTCGTTTCCCCATAGTCGCCCTGACGGCAACCTGCATCTATGGCGGGCCGAATGATATGGTCATCGACAGCATGGGAAGTCTTTACATGCATAACCCACATCTGTTCCTTGGACAGGTAAAACGCGACAATATCCGCTTTGTCATCAACAACTACAAGTCATTTGAAACGGGCTATAGGAAGAATAAGACAGAGCAGACCGTCGAATTTATCAAGGCCGCCAATGAAAATCACTTGAAGACGGTTGTCTATGCGCCTTATACCAGGCACGTCAGAGACATCGTGGACCAGGTTAAGGAAATCGCGGTTCCGTATTATGGCACCTTGAGCGCTGAAGAGAAGGATTATGCCTATAATCGCTTCAAATCCAATGAAAAACTGATAATGGTCTGCACCAAAGCATTCGGCATGGGTGTGGACATTCCGGACATTCAGGTAATATACCATCATGCCCCTTCAGGACTGCTTCCGGATTATGTCCAGGAAGTCGGCCGTGTTGCTCGAGATCCGAACATGCTCGGTTTCGCCGCTCTCAACTATAATGAGAAGGATAAGCAATACAGCATGCAGCTCTTTGGCATGTCCTCAATTCGCCAATGGCAAATTCGTGAGGTCCTGAAGAAGGTTTACAGCATTTACAAACTAAACGACAACCAGCGTAACCTTCTGGTTTCTTCTGAAGATTTCAGCTACATCTTCAACAATGGCGACGAGGACGGTACAAAGATTAAGACGGCGCTGATGATGATAGAAAAGGACTATCTGAACAGGATCCGTTATAATGCCATCATTGCACGTCCCAAGCAGATGTTTGTGAAATGCTATGCCCGTACTGACGCCTTTGGATTATCCATACTGGAGAAGCGGTATAGTAAGTTCTATAAGAAACTTCGTGACCTTGGAGGCAACCAGACGGTAGTAGAATTGGATTTGGATGAGATTTGGCAGCAGGATTTCAACGACATGACTTTCAGCATGCTTAAAAGGGAGTTCTATAATGGAGCCCTCCTCAAGAAAGATGGCGCCAACCTTGTTGCCCTGACGAAATTCTCCCTGTCGCTGAAGCAGGATTTTGAGATAGTCAAGGAACGTTTCTTCTACCTGTTAGATGTCCTGGAACGTATCTTCTCACTGATGGGATATCGTACTTTCAGCGAAGACGATTTTCTGGCCAGCCTCGAACCATATTTCCCTGAAAAGCCGTTCCGGAAACAACTGGCACGCTATGTACTCTCCGCATTCTCCGGCCGCATGCTCGGAATGGGAAAAATCGAAGAGAATGCTTTCCTGCAGAGGAGAGAATATGGAGATATCACATACCTGGTATTCAATCAGTCCTACAAAACTGCCTTCTCAAATATGAAGCGCATCTTGACCAAGATGTTCGATGGGACTGACTATAAGTCCGTCACCCGGTATTTCTCTAACGAGAACGACTACTCCATCACATACTCCAGACTCGGCAGCTTGATGGAAATGGTTAATATGGCCACGTATGAGATGAAGGGCGGTGACAATCCGATGATATACATACGTCTCAATGATCCCGAGCGCATCAGGAAAGATTCCGAGAATGACAATTTCAAGAATGAGTTGCTTACCAGGACTGCCAAGCGCCACGAAATCAGCAATGAAATCTTCGACCACTTCTTCACCAATACATTCACCAGTGATGAACGTTGGAACTACATCGAGGAATTCTTCCTTGGGGCGACAAATGAAGAGTTGTTTGAACAATTCCCTGAAAAGGATGACCGCAACCACACGGACATCATCAAGTACATTGTTGACAATGTAAAGCACCTCGAACACAAAAAGGTAGAAGCCAAGAAAGGTGGCACCCTTACGAATTTCCCTCCGAGGCCGGAAGAACAATATTTCAAGGAAAGCCTTCTTTCGATAGAGGACCGCACGATGTCTGTCGAAAAATGGGTGAACACAGATCCTGTCAGTTTCGATATGACCCGACGCAAGTACCGGTTAAAACTGACAAAGGAAATCTATCAAGTTCTGATGTCAAAACTCCGTGTCAACCATCGTGAATACTACAAGGATGCCGTGGGACTGAATATGCCGATAGAATTCAAGGGCTACCCCGGCACGGTCCTTGCCTCAATTCCATATTCCAATGAGCCGGTAGCGTTCTATAAGTGGTGGAAACAGCCCGAGAATGCCGATAAGGTCACACTTTCTAAGGCTGAGATTATCCGTCTTCTGGTCAAAGTCCACCAAATGGAGCCCAACGCTCTTTTGGTCAAGCACCTCAAAATGATAACAAAATGAGTGAGCTGGAAATCATTTCGATTTTGGAGCGAATTGAAGAAGGAAAAAATGTAAAACGGTACGTGTACACCGCGTCAATCAGAAGGTGGCTCCAGCATACAAGTTGTACAAGACCGATAACATGTACAATTTCATCCTTCTTGACACCGAATCCGGAGCCGTCTGGCAGCCCCAGTGGTCCTATGATGCCAACAAACGGGGTATCTTAAGGATCTACGAGTTCTGATAACCCCTTTCAACCAATCCCCGGGCGAACATCCTCTTCGCCCGCTTGCATTACCTTTGTCTGTTGAAACATCTTTGACCTCATGCTGGTCAAATTGTTTACTATATTTGTCGGTAATGTTATTCTTAGCTCCATGAAATTCGGAACCATCCTACTTGTCGTTTACATCGTTTGCGTCGTTCCCTGGATTCTCATTATTTCTTTACAGAAAAATGTGAAAAACAAACAGGAACTCGTCTTTTCCTATTTTCCGCAGTTTTTGACTTTTAGTCCAGCAATCGGCCCTACAGCCACGTGAGAGCCATATTGCTTCCATGATTTGGGTGTCCCGCGACAAATGACTATCTTCGTGGCATGTTTGTCAGACGTAAGCAGAACAGGAGTGGAACGGTGTCTATCCAGGTCGTATCCAAGGCCGACGGCAGATACCGTATCCAGAGGTCATTTGGCAGCAGCCGTGATGAAGCTGTCCTGAAATCTCTTGAGCGGCGGCTCGGCAGTGGGCAGATGAGCGCGAATTTGGCGGGTCGCTGTTCTCGCCTGAGGGTGCGGCCGAATATGACGCGGTCATGTCAAGCATCGGTCAGGATCAACTAAGATTGGTAGGACCAGATCTCATCTATGGCCGCCTGTTTGACAAGATAGGGTTCGCTTCGGTCAAGACATCCGACAATGATATCTTCAAGAGCCTAGTGGTGACGCGGCTTTATCGCCCCGGTAGCAAACTGAAGACACTCCGCCATATGGCTTACTTCATGAACAAGTACTATGACGAGGACAGGGTATACCGCTATCTGGATGAGCTGTGCCACAGGCCCGGGGTCGTGCGGAAGGCGGGCGCGTACGACGTGAAGCGCGATGTGGAGCGGGTGACCTACAACCATACCAAGAAGGTTCTGGGCGGTAATATAGCCGTTGTGTTCTATGACACCACGACCATGTACTTTGAGTCCCGCGAGGGTGATGTCCGCATCGCGGGCTGGTCCAAGGACAGCAAGAACGCCAACCCACAGGTGGTACTCGGCCTTCTGGTCGCTCACGGATGACAGGGTGATAGAGGAATATGGATACCTCTTTATGATAGAACGCGCCTTCCGCCTCTGCAAGACGGACCTTGACATCCGTCCGATGTATCATAGGCTCTTCAATAGGATTGAGGCCCACGTCTGCATATGTTTCGTGGCGTACACGATCATGCTGGAGTTGGAGCGCGTCCTGAAAACTGCCGGTACTAGGATCACCTTGGACAGGGCCCGCTTCCTCGCGGAGAAAATATATCAGATCGATTACATCAATCCATACGACAACAAGCGAAAGTCAGTGCTCCTGCACACCAAAGAGGAGCCAGAAGTCACCGAGTTGCTTGACATCATCTCGGCCAACTGCTAAAATAGGTGTCCCATTGCGGAAAACAGGAAATGAGCCGTGGCAGATAAGATGTTGATAATAAGCGACAAAAGCGATGTCCTGGTGCTTGGTTTAGCACCAGGACATCGCTTATTATACTGACAGACAATAAGTTGTCTGCCACAGGATTATTTACTTGGCAAACGCGTAGGAGAAGCCTTGGATCTGGTTCCATGCGCCACGGGTGAAGTCTGGGACCTCAACAGGGGCGTTGCCGTTCTCCATCTCCCCACACTCGCTCTACCTAATGCCACCTTCGGCTACTCAAAGTCATCAGAGCTGTCACGGATCCGCTACAGAGCCGCCATGGAGCCACCACGGGAATCAGATGATGACTCCGCCGTCAACCGGGAGGACGGCACCGGTGATGTACGAGGCCATGTCGCTGGCCAGGAAGAGGAACGCGTCGGCGACCTCATCAGGCTCACCTACCCTACCGATAGGAATGCGCGCCACCAGAGGCTTTATCAAAGCCTCTGGGAGGTTAGCGACCATGTCGGTGCGGGTCACGCCCGGAGCCACGGCATTGACCCTTATCCCACGGGGAGCCAGTTCCCGGGAAAGGGATTTCGTCAGGCCGTTGACAGCGAACTTGGTGGTCGGGTACAGACAACCGGACGGCTGACCGTAAAGACTCACCACGGAGCTGGTGTTGAGGATGACACCGCCGCCGCTCGCCTCCATCAACCTCGCCGCAGCCCTGCTGCAGACAAACACCGCCTTGAGGTTTATGTCCAGAATCCTGTCCATTTCCTCATCGGTGTAGTCATTGAGAGGAAGCGCCTGCGAGATACCGGCGTTGTTGACAAGGATGTCAAACCTTCCAAACCTTGCTAAAACCTCATTGAACGCATTCTCTACAGAGGAAGAATCTGTGAGATCCGGGGCGATCGCCAAAATCTTGGCCTCAGGCAACTCGAAAAGGAGTTTTCCAAGCGCCGCGTTGGCGGTCGCGGGCTTCGAGCCGCACAGGGCTACGGAAGCGCCAGCCTCAAGGAATTTCTTCACGACCGCGTAACCTATGCCGCGCGTGCCACCTGTGACCACCGCGACCTTGCCTTTTAATGAAAGTTCCATAACTCTATGATTTTACAAAAACAGCTTCTAAAAAGGGTGGCCGGAAGATTGACGACCGGTCACCCTGTGATTCTTGAAAAATTCTACTTGGCGAATGCGTAGGAGAAGCCTTGGATCTTGTCCCAGGCTCCGCGGGTGAAGTCCGGAACCTCGACCGGAGCGTTGCCGTTCTCGATGGAGATTCTGCCCAGCTCCGTGAGACAGCACCATTCGGCCATGTCATAGACATCCATGTCAAGCGGAAGGCCGTTCCTGAGGCAGTAGATCAGACGGTAGTCCATGATGAAATCCATCCCTCCGTGGCCTCCGACCTGCTTTGCAAGAGCCTCAAGCTCAGGAGTAAGAATCGGATTGCGGTTGTCCTCAAGAATTGCCTTGAGCCTGTCTCCCGAATAGGTGACCTCGCGGCCAAGGTTCTGGTAGTCAGTGGAAGCCTCGGTCAAGGCGTTGTCCCTCAGACAGAGCTGCTGGATCGGATACTTGCCGGCATAGCCATCGCTGCCTACAATCTGGTACATGCGGTTGTAAGGGCGCGGCGTCATCACGTCGTGTTCCACGAGGATGGTCTTGCCTTTCTCCGTCGTGATCATCGTCATCGTGAGATCGGCGTTCTGAAAGTCCTCACATTTCTCTCCGGTTCTGGCTTCCACATGCTTAGGGCCGTTCACAGCCTTGGTCTCCATCGCGACAAGAGTCTTGAAACGGTCGCCGCGATGGATGTCCATCACCTGGCAGACCGGACCAAGGCCATGGGTAGGATAGACATCACCCTTGACCTCCTTGTTGAAATCAAGCCTCCAGTTGTTCCAATAGGAATCCCAGAACGGATCCAGATTGTGATGATAGGAACCCTCTCCATGGAGAATCTCTCCGAGCAAGCCCTTCTGAGCCATCGTAAGGACGGCCATCTCATAGAAATCATAGCAGCAGTTCTCAAGCATCATGCAATGCTTACGGGTCTTCTCGGACATGTTGATCAAAGCCCAGATGTCCTCCAGAGAAGCCGCGGCCGGAACCTCCACCGCGACATTCTTGCCATGCTCCATCGCATAGAGAGAGATCGGAACGTGATGCTTCCAGTCAGTGCAGATGTAGACAAGGTCGATGTCGTCACGCTCGCAGAGTTCCTTGTAGGCCTCAGTGGATCCGGAATAACCGGCAGCCTTAGGCAAGCCCCTGTCCTCCAATGTCTTCTGTGCAGCCTCAACCCTGTCGGCCTCGACATCACAAAGGGCGTTGATCTTCACGCCCGGAATGTAGGTGTAACGCTCCACGGCGCTTGAGCCGCGCATTCCGACACCGACGAAACCGACACGGACGGTGTCCATCGCCGGCACGGTCAGCATCAACGCGTTCTCCTGACCCGCAGGACGGGCAGGTGTCTCTACCTTGATCGGCCCCTCCTCCTTGGAAGTGGCGCATGATACCGCCAGGACAAGTGACATGGCGGCCAATAAACTTCTGAATCTCATCGCTTATTACTGTTTACAAATCATTCTCTTACAAAGTTATCACAAATCCCGAAAAAACTGACGCTCATTCACGGAATAAATCGCCAAAGGATTACTAATCTCGGGAATATTCCTAAAAATCAAATCCCAACGACTTCCGCACGCCCATCGCCCTGGCGGGGACTATCGCGAAGCGGAATGAATAGTCACGGTCGCTCCAGAGGCATCTGTCGCCGTCCGGCCTTGCCGCCCAACTGTCGTAGCCGCCGACTCCGCTTTGGGCATAGTCCACGCAAACCTCCACGAAGTCTCTCTCTACATAGTCATTGATGTGGGTCTGGCGGCGGAGACGATTCTTCGCCTTGGCCGGATCGTTCTCGGTCAAAGGCCCTTTGTTCTCCCACTGATAGTCACGCTGGACAGCCTCTTCGGAATCGAGATCCTCGACCGCGCACCTGAGAGCGTTGAACTCAAAGCGGTCGGAGCGGATGGCCAGACCTCCGATGGAAAGATATTCACAATCAATGTGATGCCCACATTCCTGCGGACGCACATAGCGGACATATTCCTTGGAGGCGGATGATGAATATTCCCCGATCAGCGTCCCTCCGAAGCGGTCGGCATAGTTTTCCTCAGGCCCCCTGCCAAGATAGGTGAACGAATCGGCGGAGGCAGGAAGCCTCATCCGGAACCCTATGCGCGGCACATCAACCGGCTTTGAGGACTTGACACCCTTGAAATCCGACTCGACGGAAAGGATGCCCCCCTCAAGCAGGGTGTAGCGGACTGTGAATATGTTTCCGCTTGCCAATGAATATTCAGCCACTACCGTATCCCCTTCAAGACCCGCCTTCACATCGAACTCCCGGCTGGAGACCTTGAACGCCTGACAGCGGGACGGCATCCCGTTGCCGTAGTCATTATCGGTCGGTGCCCTCCAGAACAGCGGTCTGAGGCCGAAATCCTCATTGAACATATTCTTTCCTTTGAATGAATATTCCTTCAGACATCCCAGTGCCTTGTCAAAGACAAGCGACGCGTCACGGCATTCGAGGGCGATCGCCGTCTCTGTCTCGGTGGCCTTTACTCCCCTCGCCCGCCGAGGTGTCGCAAGTCTCTTGGCATCAGATAGTTTGATTTGATCGTAGGCGATGACGCTACCCTCCGGCAGAAGCCCGGCAGCCTTACTGGTGATAGTCTCGAAGGTTATGAGACATTTCTTGTCTGACGGAAGCTTCGGCAGTCTCACGCGGACTTCTTCCTCGGACTGTGGAGCGGCGGAGAGAGCCACGTTGCCGGAAGCGATCCGGGTGCCGTCGGCAGTCACGGCCCATCTGAGGACATATTCATTCAAACTCTTGAAATAGAATCTGTTCTGAACCTTGAAAAGCCCTTGGGAGACATCCTCCGGCAAGACTTTCACGTCCTGATAGACATGCTTTATCTCGGCCATCGCAGGGTGAGGGGTCCGGTCGGGCGCGATGACTCCGTTGCAGTTGAAATTGCCGTCGCTCGGAGAGTGCTCCCCGTAGTCACCGCCGTACGTCCAGTACATTCTGCCGTCGCTGTCGGTCTCGTAGAGTCCCTGATCGATCCAGTCCCAGATGAAGCCGCCCTGGAGATTCGGATATTCATAGATGTACTTCCACTGGCGGTCGAGCGAGCCGTTGGAATTGCCCATCGCGTGGGAATATTCCGAAGGCACAACCGGCTTCGGATAGCCGCTCTTTCCCATCTTGTGAAACCACTCGGCGTCAGGGTATTGCGGCACAAACATGTCCGTGTTCCATTCTAAGACCGCCCTCTCGTAGCAGACCGGTCTGTTCTGGCCGCCCCTTTCCAGAGCCTTCAGTTCCCGGTAGGTGTCGTAGAAGTTGCAGCCGTTGCCGGCCTCGTTGCCCAGAGAGAGGATCGTCACGCACGGGTAGTTGCGGGTCCGGTAGTACATGTTGAGGACTCTGTCCCTGTGCTGAGGCAGCCAGTCAGGATTGTTGCCGAGGGTTTTTTCGAGATTATAACCCATCCCGTGGGACTCGATATTGGCCTCGTCATAGACATAGAAGCCGTACTTGTCGCACAGTTCGTAGAACCGCCGCGGCAGAGGGTAATGACTGGTCCTGATGGCGTTGATGTTGTGTTCCTTCATCAGTCGCAGGTCGGCGAGGATGTCCTCCTCGGTGATGTAATGACCGGTGAACTGGTTGTGTTCGTGGATATTGACTCCCTTGAACTTGACCGGCAGGCCATTGACGAGGAACCTGTCGCCGACGATCTCCAGGCGACGGAAGCCTACATCGGCCTTGGCGAACTTTCCGTCAACGCCAAGAATCAGCGTGTAAAGCTCCGGAGACTCCGCCGACCATTTGGCGACAGCCCTGATCGCTGACTTCCATTCCTTTACGCCCACGACGGATTCGGTCGCCGCAGCGGCCACCTCCTTCCCGCCCGAATCCAGCAGCCTCCATCCGACATTGACCGGATCTGAGGAGTTGACGGTAAGCCGGAAGTCTCCCGTGCCGAGGTCATCGGCCAGCGTGGCAACCACATTCCAGTCAAAATCATCCGGAACCGTGGCCGGCTCCCGCGACAGATAGACATCCCGCTCGATTCCGCTGATGCGCCAGAAATCCTGGCACTCAAGGTAGCTTCCCGTACACCATCGAGTGACCACAAGCCGGAGAACTGCCTCCTTTCCGCTCCGCACAAAAGGCGTGATGTCATAGCGCACCAAATCCTTGGAGTCCTCGCTGTAACCGACAAATTTCCCGTTGACAAACACATACGCGCCGCCTTTCACTCCGCAGAGATTCAGGTAGCAATTCTCCCCTTTTCCAAACTCAGGCGTGAATTTCCTTGAATATACCCCCGTGGGAATCCTGTCCGGAAGCTGTGGCGGCTGCGGGTTCCTCGGGCGGAACTCGTACGGGTGGTTCACATAGACGGCGGTCCCGAATCCCTGAACCTCCCAGTTGCCGGGAACCTTGATGGACGTGGGAGCCTTGTCCGGATCCGCCAGCATATCCTGCACGGAATCGTAATAGCGAAAATCCCAGACTCCGTTCAATGAAGAATAGTTCGGGCTCTGTTCCATGTCTTTTGACACAGCGTCTTTCGCCGAGTCGAAAAACACCGTCTCGTGACGGCGAGTCACAGCACCTCCCTTCGAGACAACTTTTTGGTCAAGATGTTCGGTGAAGTCCACGGCCAGCCCCTCTGGGGCGGACTCCCGGGCTTCCGTTTCCGGAAAGACCGCCGGCCTCCGCGAAAATGCGGTCTGGCCGGTCAGGCAGATGGCCATCGCGGCCAATGTGATAGATTTCAATTTCATATCCTTTGTCTATAATGTTGCCGAGTGATGAAGATAGGGATTCTTTTTGACTATTTCAAATTCTATGGTGTGACATCCGTCCTTTTGCCTGTGGCGGAGACCGCCATGAGCCTGTAGGACGGATTCCATCCGCCTGGAACGCTGAAGACCGCCTTGGAGGACGGGGCGAGCTTGCCTTCGGAGGCGAAGACCAGACCGCCGTCGGCGTCCCTCACCTCAAAGACAACCACATTCTTCCAGTCCGTCAGGGTGACGGTTCCCGAAGAGCTGACCGACACAGAGCCGGGGATCACCTCCGGCCTCGTCTTGAACAGACCCTTGTTGTTGTCTGTGATGTACTCTATAGGGGAGTCCGGCTTAGGAAGCCCCAGCGCCTCGACCCTTTGGCGGATCTCCTCGATCCGGCTTTCCGTCACTGTTATCCTGCCCGAGCCGTAGTCGTCAATCGACGCGTCCACGGGGGTGAGGAATCCCCATTTGGTGAAGAAGTCCAGCAGATTGTGTCCCGAGGCCTTGGAGCAGGTGAGGACGAACTCCGTCTGCTGCTCCCCGGCGGTTCCGAGGTCAGGGGAGGTCCTGACATATTCAAAGACATCGGGGTAGAACCCTCCTTTGTCCTCCCGCAGCTCGGGTGTCTGCCCCAGAACCTCTCCGAAGTAGAGCTGGAGCTGCCAGAAAGGGACGAGCTTGCAGAACACGTCGCCTTCTGTGGAATGAGGCGCGCCAGCGGCCAGAATGTCCCTCCAGGCTTTGGCGTAGCGGTTCGGCAGTCCCTCTCCCATGTCCTCGGTCTGAAGCCTTGAAGGCTGCCTGAGGATTGTGGTCTGGACATATTCGGACATTATGTTGTTCGTCACTTCCGTGGTGCCCAGCCACTTGAGTCCCGGACGGGTCTGGTTGCAGTGGCCGACCTCGTGGGCGGGTCCCCAGCATGAGCCGGTTGTCAGACTCAGGACATCGCACAGCTGCGGCAGGGTGGAGTCATTGTAGGCCGTATAGTAGCTTGTGGCGTACATGTAGGAGGTGTAGATCACGATGAACCTCATCCTGTTCGGGAATGTCCTGCCGTAGCGGTACAGCCCCATCAGCTCCTGCTCCGCCCTGACGAACGAGTCGAACACGCGGACAAGGGCGGCCCCGTCCGTGGTGTGGGCGCGGAAGCGGGAGGTGGGAAAGGTGAGGTGTGAATATTCCCCCACAACATCAAAGAAAGAATATTCCGCCGCACCCAGAAGCCTCTGCCAGTCTGTGTCCTTGTGCCTTCGCAGGTCAAAGAGTCCGTTGACCCTGCCTCCCGCGAAATGCACCTTGACGGGATTGGCTGTCAGATAGTCGTCGCTTTGAAACACAACGTAGAGAAGTCCCTTGTCCATGGATTTGATCTGGTTCACTCCGTCGCTCAACGGAAAGGAGCGTCCGTGAAAGCCATCCCCGCCTGGTCTGTCCAGATTCTGGACGTAGACCGAAGCCTGACGGTTTCCAAGTCCATCGACGAGCACTACCATATCCTCGCCGCCGGGCGAGAAGATACCAGTGGCTCCGTCCATGAAACTGTAGGGTGAGATCTTGAGATCCCGCGCGACGACTTCCGGATAGGGATAGGCGGAATATTCCTGAACCCTGAATTCCGTAGGATAGCGGCCCGCCTTCATGTAGGCTGCCATATTCCTGAAAAACTCAGAGCCGCAGGAGCGTATGTCCTCGTCCGTGACCCCCGGCCTCAACGCTGAGCAGGCCCTGTCGGTGAACAGGGACAGGGGGTCGAACTTGTCCGGGTTGACCTTGTAGAACTCCATCTCGGAGCAGGAGGCGAATCCTTGTCCGTCCCCGGCTCCGGACCACACCGTGAACCGGATACTCTCCACGTCTTTCAGTGTGGTCCGGAAGTCCACTTTGGACGGATGCCCCGAACCCTTGAAGTCATATTTCCCCGCGGCGGACCATTCCTTGCCCCGGATCTTGTAGTGGATTTCCGTCTCCCTGAAGTTGCCGTTGGAGCCGGATTTCCGGGGATGGTAGACAAGGTAGTCGATGTCCGTTCCCTTGGAGAAGCTGTAGGTCAGGGTGACCGGGAAGTAACCGCCCGCCGAGTTGTCCCAGGAGGAGTGGTAGAGGGTCTCGTAACTTCCGTCGAAGGATTTCTCTATGTTCTCACCCTGCTGCCAAGAGGAGGCGGTTCCGGACAGCACCTTGACCCTGATGTCATCCTTGATGTCCGGCTTGCCGACCGGAACATATTCCCCCTCCGGAACAAGAGGAGGAACTTCCGGTCCGTCAGGAGACTCCTTCTCCCCGCAGGAGAGCGGGAAGAGGAGGCAAACCATGTACACTATGATTCGGAGCGCTTTCATTCCGCCTCTGGATCAACGACCTTCACCTGCCACAGCCGGAACTCGGACATCGTGAAGAACACCTCGCCTGAGTTGACGGCGTTCACGACCATCCTGATGTGGTCGAAAGGCTGTGTGACAGGCAGGTTCGGCGATGTGTAGGCATCGGTTGCCGTAACAGGCAGACCGTCCTCGTCCTTCGTGAACTTCTTGACGAGTGTCCAGTCCGAGCCGCCTGTGCTGACAAGGATGTCGAAGTCCGTCGGTTTCTGCTGTCCGTTGTTTCTCGGAGCGTACCAGAATTTCCAGTGTCCCTCGGTCAAGGCCTCCGGAAGCCGGATCTGGAGCCAGTGCGGCCCCGGGATTGCCACGCTCCACGCCGTGTGGAAGAACGTGGCGGTGTTCCCGTCGATCAGATTGGCGATGGGACCCTCGCTCGGCTCCTGGGCGTTCGTGCCGAGATGCTCGGCCTTGAGGATGATGCGTGTGGCCTGCTCCGTCACGGGAGCCCTGCCCGACCTTGCGGTCACGGTCTGGGTCTTTCCTCCGTTGTCCGTCCTGCTGAACGGCTGGATGGTAAAGCGGTAGTCGCCGAACCTTGCCCTGGTGTCAGGAATAAGGATGGAGTCACAGCTGGAAAGCCGAACCTCGTCTATCCCCAGCAGATGGTCGTGGTAGGACACTTTCACATAGTGGACACTCTTGTCGGCGGGGAGGGTCCAGAAGAGGGCGATGCCGCCGGGACGCTCCTCCGAACGGACATCCTTGATCGGGGACGGGACCGTTCCCTTGTCGTCATCATTGCAGCCGACGGCGAGCAGCGGAAGCAGGAAAAGCAGATTGAATATTCTGTATGGTCTCATATATCTTTGTTGTTTACGATGTTTTCATCAATATCCCGGATTCTGCACAAGATTCAGATTCTTGTTCACATCGCTCAGAGGAATCGGGAGAAGGTACTGGGTCGGTGACTCGAACTTCCGCTCGAACATGATTGTGCTGACGGTGGCGAAACTGTTGATGTCCCTTGCCTCGATGTTGAATCCCTCAGCCTTCACGCTGAAATACTTCTCAGCCATCTTCCATCTTCTGAGATCCCAGAAATTGTGGTTTTCGAGGTAGAATTCGATCTGCCTCTCCTGACGGACGATGTCCCTGAGGAGGGCCTGGTCCAGGGTCTTCCCCGCGATGGTCTCCCACGACTCCTCCACGGAAGGGATGCCCGCCCTTTCCCTGACCTTGTTCAAGTAGGTCTTGGCCTGGGCAAGGTCTCCGGTCTCGACGCAGGCCTCGGCGTAGCCGAGATAGAGTTCGGCAACCCTCATAAGCGGCCACGGATAGTCAATAGGGGCTTTGAGAAAGGTCGCGACTGCATAGCCTGGATTAACGCCCTTTTTGTTGAGATAGCCCGAAGGTGAGTAGTTGTTGGTCCTTAGTCCGCCGTAGTCCCTGGAGCAGTTGCCGCCAAGGACGAAGTCGCAGACAAGCTTGCCTCTGTCCGTCCCGGAATGCCTCTGGTAGGACGGGTCGTTGGCGTACGCTCCGTTGGAGGCCGCCGAGAGAATCTCGTAGTAACCACCCTGGAACGCCACCCAGGCGTAGAAGCGCGGCTCCCTGTCCAGATTGAGCCTGATGGTCTGGGCTCCCACCTCGGCCTCGGAGGCATGATCCTCATCGACGGTCACGACATCGTACATGCTCGACGGGGAGAACAGGCCCTTGTCCTCACTCAGAGGAAGTCCGTTCTTGGTGTAGAACCGCTTCACCATCGCGAGGGTCGGAGCGACCCCGTTCCAGGCCGAGCCGCTGCTATAAGGCGTGGATTTGTTCTGGAGGCCGTAGTATCCTTCGCCGCGGGAGTCCGCCCAGATGATTTCTTCGTTGAGCGGCTCCATTATGTTGTAGCGGAGCCTGTGCTGCACAGGGTCTGCCGGCTCAAGGTTCCCGTTGAAGAAGCTGTCGTTCATGTAAAGCTTGTGGCCGGCCTCCTCCGCGACTCTGATGGCCTCGGCGAATGCCTCCTTCGCCCTCTGCCATTTCGCAGGATCGTACTGTAAAGGCATCAGCGGTGTCCCGTCCTTGCCCTTGAAATCAGAGTAGAACTCGGAATTGCCGTTGAACAGAGGTGAGGCCGCGGTAAGCAGCATCCTGGCCTTCAGGGCTTTGGCGACCACGCTTGTCGCAAGTCCGTAGTACAGCGCAGGACGCTTGGCAGGGAGACCCGCCGCCGCTTCGTCCAGTTTGTCGCAGATGAAATCGACGCACTGGTCGTACGGTGTCCTGGCTTTGTAGTCCGAGGCCACGGTCAGGATACTCGGCTCCTCGTCGATGATGATGATCGGGCCGTAGCACCTTGAAAGCAGGAAATGATAGTAGCCGATGAGGAAGGTCGCCTGCGCCTTGTAGTCCGCGAGTGTGCCTGCGGGTAGATTAGGAACCTTGTCCACATTGTTAAGGAATATGTAAGTCTGCCTCAAGCCCTGGAACAGGGTGTTCCAGTACGATATGACAGGCGAGGAGGCGGTGAAGTTGCCTTTCGGGAACGAGGCGAATGTCTCGTGCTCGAAAGCGGTGACCACCTCGTCACCCGTCATGAAATCCAGAGAGGTAGGTCCCTCGCGCGGATTCGGGAGGTAGCTGTAGCAGGAATACAGATACCGTTCGGCGGCCCTGACATCCTCGAACGCATCCTCGGCCTTCTCCTTCTCGTCGGGAACAATGTCCAGAAAGTCGCAGGAGACAACGCCAGCACAAAGGCAGGCAAGAAAGACTATTTTACTGAATGTTTTCATCGCTGTTATCATTTAAATGTCACTTGCAGACCAAGATTAAATGTCCTCTGGGTAGGGTACTGCATGCCTGCCCCTCCTCCCATCTCCGGATCCCAATGCTTGAACCTGGAGAAGGTCAGGACGTTGACGGCGTTGGCGTAGACTCTTACGTTGCGGATTCTCCAACCCACCTCCACGTTCTTCAGCTTGAGGAACGAAGCGTCCCTGAGCCAGAAGTCAGAAGCTCTGGAGTTGTGGTTGTTCTCGTACTTTGTAAGGCGCGGGTAGGCCGCCCTTATGTTCTGGTTGGTAGGACTCCAATGGTCATCAGCCACGAACTGAAGCACGTTCCTGTTGTACTGCGCTCCGAAAGGATGGAAGCCAGACATCATCAGCGATGTTCTCGCCGCCCCCTGAAGGAAGAACGAGAAGTCAACGTTCCTGTACGTTATCGTCGGCCCGAAACCGTAGACAATCTCCGGGACGGTAGGGTACCCCATCGCCACCACGTCGTCCGTGGTGATTTTCCCGTCAAGCTTGCCGTTCTTGTCGGGCTGGTCGATGTACTTGATGTCACCCGGGGCTATCGCTATGTTGCCCAGAGTGGATTCCGGACTGCGGTCCAGATCCGCCTGGTCGATGTAGAGACCGTCGCTGATGAAACCGTAGATCGTGTTGACCGGATGTCCGATCCTGGAGTTCGCCGGACGCGTGCCGGGGGCTTCGTCATATTCAAGAACCTTGTTGCGCGCGTAGGTGAACGTGCCGAGGAACTGCACGTAGAAGTCCTTGGAGAAAGACTTGCCGAACTCGGCGGAGATGTCGAAGCCGTAGTTCTTAACCTTGGCGAGGTTGCCGTAGATGACGGTGTTTGCCGTTCCGAGATAGTTGGGAATCGACAGTTTCTGCTGGAATATGTTGCTCCGGATCTCCCTGAAAGCCTCCATTGTGAGGCTGAGCGACCCGAACAGCTCCATCTCGACCCCCGCATTCACCTTCCGTCCGATCTCCCAGGTGATGTCATTGTTCTGGAAGCGGTTGTAGGTAGGACCCCGGAGGCTTTGGGTCTGTCCTGTACCATAGCCGGTAGTGAACCACGGTGAGGCCTCAAGGTTCACATCCGCCAGATAGATGAACCGCGTCCCTCCGATCTGGTCGTTGCCGACAAGTCCGTAAGAGCCTCTGAGCTTGAGTCTTGAGATGACCGGCTTGACAGGAGCCCAGAACTTTTCCGAGCTGACGTTCCAGCCCAGGGCGACTGAAGGGAAAAATCCGTACCTGTGGCCTTTGGCGAAGTTCTCGGAGCCGTTGTAGCCGGCGTTGAACTCGAGCAGGTAACGGTGGTCGTAGTCGTAGGACAGCCTGGCAGCGTAGCCGACCTTTCTCCTCGGCAGCGAACTGATGAGGTCTCCGCCGCTGTTGAACGACAGTTCGTCCATGTTGAACAGAAGCATCGCGCTGGCCGAGTGCTTTCCGAAGGTTCTGTTCCAGTCCAAGAAGGTCTGGAAATATATCCGGTGGTCTCCCTCCATTATTCTGTTGGTGGAGAGCACCGGCTTGCCCGGTGTGCCGATCGGCGCCACTTTCAGGTCATAGGTTCCGTCAGGATTGACAGTGTAGCCTTCAAGGGAGTAGCGGTTGACACCCTGCGAACGGTTCGTGGTGGTCTTGCTCCAGTTTTTGAACGAGAGCATCGCCTTGAACCTCAATCCTTTGGTCAGCACGTCGAGTTTCTGCTCGAAGTCAAGGTTGGCGATGACCGTGCTGGCGAAACTGGTGCCGTAGCCTCTGGTGGCCTGCGCCAACGGGTTCGTCGCCCCCTGGTCGTTGCCGCCGCTGAACGCTCCCCACTTTATCCATTTCTCCTCTCCCGCAGGGAAGTAGACAGGGAAGTCCACCGGATTGCAGTCCATTATGGAGGAGTAGATCCTGTTCATCTGTCCGGCGGGACTCGTGTCATTGTTGTTGATTGCCGGAGCGGTGATGTCATTGACCTGCGCGTTGAGGTGAAGCGAGATTGTGGAACTCTTGGACATGTGAAAGTCGATGTTGTTCTGGAAGGCGTACTTCATCACGTTGATTCCGTTGCTGAACGAGAAGAAGTCCTTGCTCCTGTCGCGGAGCATACCCGTCTCGTGATTCACGGTCAGGTTCATGAAGTAGGTGATCTTGCCGGTTCCGCCGCGGATGTTGAAGTTGACCTTCTGGTTGAAGGCGTGGTTGCGGAAGATCTCATCGTACCAGTTCACGTCCGGGTAGACGTAAGGGTTGAGCCTCTTCCTTGTGCCGTCGATCCTCTCCTTGGAGAAGAGCACGTCGCCTGTACCCTGGTTTGTCACGGCCTCGTTGAAGAGTTCCATGTACCTGGCTCCGTCAACGAATTTCGGCAGCCTGGTAGGGGTCGTGACGTTGGTCTCGATCCTGAATCCGATGATCGGCCTGTCAAGGTCGCGCCCGCTCTTGGTCGTGATGATCATCACACCGTTGGCCCCTCTTGTGCCGTACATCGCCGTGGCCGTCGCGTCCTTGAGGATGGAAAAGCCCTCGATGATCTCCGGGTCGATGGCGTTGAGGTCTCCTGCCGAGATCTCCACTCCGTCAAGGATGATCAGAGGTGACGTGACTCCGCTGATGGTGGAGATTCCCCTGATGTAGAAGTCAGACCCGTTCTGTCCCGGCATTCCGCTTCTCTGGAAGGAGACCACTCCGGCGAGTCTTCCCGCGAACGCAGTGGAGAGGTTGGCGGAAGGAACAATCAGGGACTCCGGCCGCACCAGCTGCACGGCTCCCACGACGCTCTCCTTCTTCTGTCCCACGCCGAACGCGGTGACAACCACATCCTCGAGAACCTCTGAATCAGGCTCAAGGAGAATCCTGATGTTGTCCCGGGTTCCGACATTCAAAGACTGGGAACGGTAGCCGAGCGATGTGACGGTGATGACCGCCCCGGACGGGACCTCGATGGTGAACATTCCGTCAAGGTCGGTGATCTCCCCGCCCTGACGGCCGCGCACCTGGACCGCCGCCCCGATCACGGGTTCGTTCGTGACGGCGTCCAGAACGGTTCCCGACAGGATTCGGGTCTTCGGTTGCTGCTGTTGCATCGCCGAGCCACCGGAGTGCGTCACCGCCGCCTTGAGGCCTGTCGAGGATAACAAGAGTATAGCGAGGGCAATACCACCCCCTATGCTCTTGACAATCATTGTTTTAAACATAATGAAATCAGTTTGTAAATGGTTTGTGAAACTTCTGTGCGACTCCTCAGGAGACCCACGTTTTGGGGACACCGGACTCGGTGTCTGTTTGGTCAGAAGCCGCGTAAGCCACTCCTCCCGCAATCAGAGCAAGGAGCAGCCTGGAGGCCGGAAAAGTCGACGTGGTGAAAGGGAAGGCCGGCAGAATTGCCAATGCCGCACCGGACCAGTGATGGTCAGGGAATATTACGACATTGTTTGCACCCGCTTCTGGAGCCAGCATCAAAACTGTTGAACTTTTTCATTCATCAATCGGTTTGTATGTTAAACTTCAGTTGTATGTTAGTGGGACGCTTCTGAAAGGATGCCACCTTTTCGAAAGAATCCTCAGTCTGCAAGTCATATCTTCCGCAATGATATCAATAATTATTCTAATCTGCAAATATATTCCCCTCCGTACAGAACAATTTGATTCATTGTGCGTTGCGCAAACGATTTTGTTCAAAAAAGAAAAAAGACATGAAGTTCTCTGTCCTGATCCGCCAGCATATCCTGCACGAAATAGGTTTGCACTAATGATTGCCACTTTTTTTATTTGCCTTATTATGGTTTGCAAGCCTAAGTAAAGCTGTTGGCGCTGGTCTTGGTCACGGCGGGGGCATTATCCGCAAAGAATGCCAATCATTTACAAACCACGGACACGATAAAACGCCACCAACGGTATTCAATCCACTATCACTGTGGCTGACCCTCCCTCGGGATATGGGGGGCAGCCACACACTATGGCCTCCCAGCATTACCAGAGCCATTCCTGCGTGCCTGCGGTTTGCACAGGGTTTGCACAAGGCTCAAAAAAATCAAAACAACAGAGCCGTTATATAATGTTCAGGGTGATTCTATGTATTCAATTTTATCGATTGATGCAATTTTAACGCTTACTTAGAAGCTGTTTTGAATTGTTTGTTTGAAGGTTTGAGAGTGAAAAACTTCAGTTTCGACCGCTTCTTCCAAGGAAGATAGCGGTGCTATCTGACTGAAGAAGCGGGAAGAAAATGAAGATTTTTCACCTCAAAGAACATTTCAAACAATTCAAAACAGCTTCTTATTTTTTCAACATTACTAAAGTGCACAAAACTTCAATTATCATCATTCCAAAGTGCACAAAACACAAGAAACATCAATTCTTAAATAAATCATCAAGCGTCACAACACTCTGGACTTCACTTGAATATTCATTGGTCGCAAGTCCGTCTGACGCGATCATCGTGAGATGCAAGGCGGCGTTGGTTTTCACCGTGTCGCGGAAATCCTCCATCCGTTCAAACATCTCTTGAAGATATTTTCCGGTCACGACGTAGGGCCTGTTGGAAAATTTTGCCTCGCAGACATTTATCACCTGGTCCCGGCGTTCTATAAGGATGTCGATCTGATGCCCTTTTATTCCCTTTTCACTGTCCCCTTTCTTGTACCAGGAGCAGACATTGCTAAGGATGCCACGGATGCCCAAGGCTTCCTTGATTTGAGGAATATGACTGAGGCAGAGCTGTTCAAAAGCATATCCTGACCAAGCCCGTCTCGCCGGATCGTCAATAGAGTTCGACCAGAAGGCCTCGTCCTTTCCGCCACCATTCTTGACGAATTTGAGATAGAACAGAATGAACATATCCCCAAGCTGATACATCGTGTCCCTGTCCTTCTTCCCGAACGCTGAATATGACCGTATGAAATCGCAATTCCTCAAGTTTTCAAGAATGGTAGTGAACGCTCCGCCATCGGAAAACTTCAGTTCTTCGCACATCTCCTTTCTGGTCATGCCTTTGGAGCGCTTGGCAAGAAGCTCGATCACACGCCTGTAGGTCTGCGAGTCCTTGAACAAGGATTTCAGCAAAACATCATATTCACCGTCAAGCTCGGCGTTGTTCCGAAAGAACAGGAAATCGACATTCTGAGGCAGACTATAGCCTTTGCGGAGCAGATCGAGATAGTACGGGGTGCCGCCAAGAACCATATAGCACTCCGCGATCTGGTGGTTTGTCCATTTGATGCCTTTCCTGGCCAGGAAAAGAGAAGTCTCGTGAAGATTGAACTGAGACAACTTTATCTTCCGTGTGACCCGATTGTGCAACCCGCCTTTCTGAGAGATGACATTGTCATTCATCCACGTTGTGGCCGAACCGCAGATGATCACCATAAGTTCGCTCCGCGAAGAGGCCCAATCATTCCAGAAATATTCAAAAGCACTGACAAACTTCGACTTAGGAGTGTCCAGCCACGGCATCTCATCCATGAATATCACGACTCTCTTTTTCGCGATCGTGCCGAGATAGTGCTTCAGCTGCTCAAAAGCCTCATTCCAATCGCGCGGCATAGGGTAGAAGTTTCCGGAGCACTCCACGAGTTTCCTGTTCCACAAATACAGTTCGTCCCGAAGTTTCCCCTCGTATTGCCCCGTGACAAAGAAGTCAAACCTATCCTGAAACAGGTTTTTTACCAGATAGGTTTTCCCGACCCGTCTTCTGCCATACACCGCAACCAATTCAGCCTTACCTGATTGATAGCATTCTTCGAGCAGTTTGATCTCCTCTTCCCTTCCTATGATCTCATTTGCCATATTCATTATCGCTTTGCGACAAAGGTAAAAAAAATAGAGTTACCGCACAAGAATAAATTTTATTGCCTTGCGACAAGTGCTGATTTCAGACGGTTATCGCAAAGGTATAATGTAAAAATATTCCTACGATAGACAGTTCCGGGCAATACATAACCTGTCCCGTTTTGGTAAAATTCGGCAAAATGACTATTTTTGATTTTTATTGAAATCAGCTTCATTACTATGGGTAATATGACACTGAAACAACTTCTTTTGACGGCGGCGATGCTCATCGGCTTGCCTTTGGTGGCCTTCGGGGCGCGGAATAATTGGTCGCTTTCTTCTCCGGACGGGAGGATTGTCACGGAGATCTCAACGGGGGACGGCCTTAGATATTCAATAAGCCGCGATGGGATTGCGCTCCTGACACCATCTGAGATCTCGATGACATTTGAGGACGGGACGGTCTTCGGAGGAGCGGACAAGGTTCGCAGGAGCAGGAAAGGGAACCACGATGTGAAGGGCATCCCGGCGATGAATTACAAGAAGGCGACCGTGGATGACGTTTACAATTTCCTGACGCTGGAGTTCAAGGGGTACAATGTGGAGTTCAGGGCGTTCGACAACGGGGTGGCCTACAGGTTCATTTCAACGGCGAAGGCCGGGGAGTTCACTGTGACTGACGAGCTTACGGAATTCAACTTCGCCGAGGACTGGACGGCGTGGGTGCCTTACGTCAAGAGTGATGACGGAAAGACATTCAAGCAGCAGTTCGTCAACTCGTTCGAGAACACCTACGAGCATATTCATTTGTCCCGGATGAATCCCGCGAAGCTGGCGTTCCTGCCGATGACGGTGGACGCGGCTGACGGGGTGAAGATCGTCATCACCGAGTCAGATTTGTCCGGCTATCCTGGAATGTTCCTCAACGGGCAGGGCAGCAAGGAATTGAAAAGCGTCCGCGCGCCATACCCGATCGGGCTGAAACCTAACGGAGTGTACGTCTATCAGGATATGGACTACGCCGACTACATCGCCAAGGTCGAGGCCGGACAGAAGTTCCCGTGGAAGGTCATCGGGATCGCTCAGGATGCCAAGTCGCTGATGGAGATGGATCTGGTCTGGCAGCTTGCCACTCCGGCGGACGAGAACACTGACTGGAGCTGGGTAAAACCTGGGAAGGTGGCCTGGGACTGGTGGAACGACTGGAATCTTTACGGAGTCGATTTCCGGGCTGGAATCAACACGGAGACCTACAAGTACTACATCGACTTCGCTGCCGCGCACGGCATCGAGTACATCATTATGGACGAGGGTTGGGCGCAGAGAGCGAAGGCGAACCTGTTCTTGATCAACCCGGACATCAATCTTGAGGAACTCGTCTCCTACGCCAACGGCAAGAATGTCGGCATCATCCTCTGGGCCAGCTACAACAGCATCGTGAAGAACCCGGAGAAGGCGATGAGCCACTACGCCAAGATGGGCTTCAAGGGATTCAAGATCGATTTCATCAACAGGGACGACCAGCAGGCCGTGAAGTTCTGCGAAAGGATGGCGAGGATCGCCGCCGAGAACCATCTGCTGATTGATTTCCACGGGGTTTACAAGCCGGCGGGAATCCAGAGGACTTACCCGAATGTACTTAATTTCGAGGGAGTCGCCGGACTGGAGCAGTTGAAATGGAGTCCGGAAGGCTACGACGAGGTCACCTACGATGTGACGATTCCTTTCGTCAGGATGGTGGCCGGCCCGATGGATTACACCCAAGGGGCGATGCGCAACGCAATAAGGAAGAACTACCACCCTATCGGATCCGAGGCGATGAGCCAGGGTACCCGCTGCCGTCAGCTCGCGGAATATGCCGTCTTCGAGGCGCCGCTGACAATGCTCTGCGACTCGCCGTCCAACTATATGGCCGAACCGGAGTGCACGGAGTTCATCGCAGGCTTCCCTACCGTCTGGGATGAGACCATTCCGCTCTGCGGAGAGATCGGTGAATATGTCGCCGTGGCCCGCCGCAGCGGAGACATCTGGTACATCGGGGCGCTGACGAATTGGGATGCGCGCGACCTTACCCTTGACCTGAACTTCATCGGAGACGGGAATATGACCGTCTTCCAGGACGGAATCAACGCCGACAGGGCAGCCAGAGACTATAAGAAAACTTCCGCGAAGATCCCGGCGGACGGGATCGTGAAAATCCATCTTGCTCCTGGCGGAGGCTGGGTGGCAAGAATCACCCGCTAAGCGACACAAAAATATTCACGCCATCGCGGCGGCATATTTTTTAACGCTTGAAAAAGAAGTTTTTGGTTTATGAGAAGAATATTATTGTTAGTGACCGCTGTCATCACTGTTTTGGCGCTGTCCGGAATCAAGGCGGAGGCCAAGAGTGAGAAAGCCAGCGTGATGTCGTTCAACATCCGGATCCAGTTCCCGGCGGACACTGGAAAGTACAATTGGGAAAGCAGGAAGGCCGGATGCGTCAAGGCGATCAGGAAATATCTTCCAGACATTATCGGTCTCCAAGAGGCGGCACCAGGACAGAAGTCCTTCTTGATGAACGAGTTGAAGAAGTACATTATGATCGACGGCAACGGAAAACCCGGAACCGTCAACCAGGATTCCGAGTTCGGCTTCAACCCGATCTTCTTCCTTGCCGACAGGTTCGAGCTGCTGGACTACGGCACATTCTGGCTCAACGAGGACCTAACTCCCGAAAAAAAAGGTTGGGACGCTGAATATGTAAGGACGACCAACTGGGTCAAGCTCCGTTTCAGGAAATCCGGACAGATAATATTCCTTTTCAACACGCATTTTGACAACACGGGGGTGAAGGCGCGGCAGGAGAGCGCTGCCCTGATGGAGGAAAAGATAAAGGAGATCGCCGGGGACAATGCGGTCGTGTTTATGACTGGTGACCTCAACACCACCAGCGAGGACAAGGCTCTCAAGCCGCTGGCCACCTATTTGAAAGAATCCGGGAAAACCGTGAAAAAGGCGGACAAAACCCCTTCTTTCAATGATTTCGGCCGAAACGGAGCCAGACTTCAAATGATAGACCACATCTTCTACCGCAACGCCGAGGCGCGGACTTTCAACGTCATTGATGAACAGAAATTCGGTGTCAAATACATTTCCGACCACTACCCGGTGATCTCGGAATTTGTCATCGAGATTCCGAAACATTAAGAAGCAGAACCGCAAGCAAGTCAAATAATCATAAGAGCCGATGAATATGGAATCCCAGCACAAGCAGAAGGAACTGCACAAGGAAAGCATCCTGAATCAGGTGAAGGAAATCCGCGCGTCCTCCGATGGCGTGGGTTGTCCGTACTGCGGGCAGCCAGTGAAGAAAAGTTGGGAATGGTGTCCGTCCTGCGGGCATTCGCTTGTGGATTGGTGCACATTCTGCGGAGCTGACATTCCACGTGGAGAGGATGAGTGTCCGGAGTGCGGGATGAGCAGAAGCGGAATTGTCTGCCCGAAATGCGGAACCAGAAATGCCGGCGGTTTCTGCCGGAAATGCAACGAGCCGTTGACGCTGGCGGCGAAGAAGGAACAGGAAAGGGCATTGAAGGATCCACAGTTTGTCAAGGCGGCGGAACTGGCGGTACAGGCGGCGGAGTTGTTGGCGAGGATTGAGGCTGAGGAGCAGGAGGTTACTGGACAGGAAAGCAAGGAGGTTGAGTTGCCGGAGGATGTGTTGAGGCTCAAGGAACTGTTGGGAAAGACTACGCTTCGACAGAGCGGGTCGGTTGCTGAGCCTGTCGAAGCACCGGCCCTTCGACAAGCTCAGGGACCGGACGGAAAGCAAACCCAGCCACTGGACGGAAAACAACAACAGGCACAACGACCGAAGAGCAAGGCCGAGCTGCGGGCGGAATATTCAAAAATCCAGGAGGAACTGAACAAGGCTCTGGAAGGAATGCTTCCGCCGGTGGGTTCCACTCCGCAAGAGCAACGGAACTATTTCTCGGCCAGAAAGCTGCCCGTGGAGAAGGTCATCCTGACAAAGGGCAGAGAAGCTTGGGTCTGCAACTTCTGCGGATGCTGGCACAACTGCCCGAGCGAGTGCTGCGAACCGTGGCACGGCGGGAAATGGGTCTATGAATATAAGGAAGAAAAGATACTGGATTTCAAATAGAAACGACAAGGTCAGCATAGGATAACAGCTTACAATAAAAAGAATTATGGCAGGAACCATAGCAGACAGCGGCACAGCCGTAGCGGACATCACCGCGACAAGCGCGTGCAGAACCGAATCTGATTCTGAATATTCAGGAACCGTGACCGCAAAGGCAACTTTCACTTGCGGGACAACCGGCACAGCGGCCGCAAATGGAACGGCGGACGATGCGGCCAAGATCCAGGCAAAAGAAGAGATCACCCTCAGAGGCAACCGTTACAGTGTTGACAGACTGATCGGCAACGGAGGCGAGGCCGAGGTCTATGTGGTCAGTTCGGCGAAGGGAAACTTCGCCCTGAAACTGTACCGCCGGGGCAATGGCGTGAGCAAGGATATTCTTAAAAGATTGGAGCGGCTGAAAGGGAAGGCGGCGATCGTGGATATTCTTGAAAGCGGGACGGTCAGGATCGATGCCACCGACAGAGGCTACGTCCTGATGCCGTTGTGCAAGGATGGCTCCGTGGCGGGCTACGATCTCAGGAAAGACGCTGCCGCCATCCTCCAGATCACTGCGATGACCGCCAGAAACCTCAGTGAACTGCACAGGGTCGGGCTGCTGCACAAGGACATCAAGCCTGAGAACATACTCTACACCGACAAGGCCTCGGGCCTGGTCGTGCTTTCAGATTTCGGGATCGCAGACGTTCTCGGAGAGGACGGCAGCGTCAACACACCTCAGTCCAGGACCGTGATCTATGCCGCGCCGGAACTCTACGCCAACACCACCCGCATCGGAGATGTCACCTATGCGATAATGACAGCCGCGTCGGACTACTACGCCCTCGGGATGTCCGTACTCTCTATGTGGATAGGAGACAGCGAATTCCGCAAGAAAGAACCCGAACTGGTGAAGCTCAAGATCCAAGGCAAGCTGCCTGTGCCGGAGGATATGCCGGAGCCTCTTCGGACAATAACCCGAGGGCTTCTTATCGGCAAGCCGGAAAACCGCTGGAGTTACGAGGAAATCCGCAGAACACTTGAGGGCGAGAATATTCCCGTGGTGGAAGACGCCGAGATTCTGCGCATTGTCTTCGATTCAGGTAAGAACAAGATCGCGCACACGGCCAAGGAGCTGGCTCAGTTCATGATGGAGGATCAGGCTCTCGGAACGGCCTACCTGTACAAAGGCAAGATCAGCGGCTGGATAAGCAGGGTGATGCCGGAGATGGAGGTGACGCTGAACGACATCGTGGAGAGAATCTACCCGAAGAACCAGTTGGCCGGTCTCTATGCCGCCGCCCTCGCTCTTGACCCGCAGCTGCCGTTCTACAACCGAAAAGGAAATGTCTGCGTGAATGTCAACAAACTCCTCAACGGCGACGGCGGTTTCGGTTCAAGCCTGGGCGACAGAAGCAACCCTGTCTATCTCTACAGCGAGGTGCGTCTTGGGAAAAAGGAGACTGACGGAATATATTCAAGAACCTGCGCCGCCCTGAAAGACAGCTTCGGCTACGCCAAGAGCGTGATAGTCTGGGGAATATACGACCGGAAATATTTCCGCACCCTGCAAGGCAAGAAGACCGGCAAGGAGGAAAAATTCACCGAGGTGGACTGCTACAACATCACGGACGTGGTGAGATTCTGCTCTGAATATAGGGTTGTGGCGGATGAGGACAAGCAGTTCCTCTGCTCGCTCGGGTTCGCCGAGATGGTCAGGGTATTCTCCGAGAAGGACGCTGACAGGTTGATTCAGGTCCGCAAAGGCATCAAGGACTACGAGATGCTGTACAGACTGGTCATCCAGACCATCAACCCGGCGGCGGACATCAGCCTGATCACAGACCCGAAAGACCCGAACTACGCGATGGACGGAGAGTCGATCGGATTGCTCATCAACGCCGCCTTCTGCGCCTACCGCAGCGTCTTCGACAGCGAGAGGGACAAGATGTACAAGGATTGGTACTCCGACATCAATCCATATTCAGGGATGTGTCCGGCCTCGCTGGCAGACTTGCTGGTCAAGTCGTTCCAAGGCGACTACAAGGATTCCTACCTGCACAGGTTCTTCATCAGCAAGGGGGACAGGTTCTCCGCGCAGGACAAATGGGTCGCCTACTGTACGGACTACGACAGTGCTGACAACATCGGGAAACCAGGCCCTTACAACGAGGACATCGCTATGATGAAGGCAGCGGAGGGTCTTTCCGAGCCGGCGTTTTTCTATTTCCCGGCCTCAGGGGAGACCGTTTACAATCTTGACGACCTGAACAAAATCAAGGACGATGAGATCCGGGAGGCTCTGGACTTCTACACTCTGGACGCCTGGTTCGCCGTCAAGCTTCAGGAAGATCCCAAGAGAGATCTGAGCAAGCGGCTCACCTATGAGAGGTTCACGGTCAAGTACCTGAAACTCATAGGCAAATACGACAAGGATGACGAGAATTTCAAGCGCTACAACGAGGCCACGACTGCTGTCGGATGGCATCAATTACCACCACCGGTTTTGCTTCTTGGACTGCTGGAGAAGATCGCGGCGGTGGCTCTGTGGCTCTTCCCGTGTCTTGCGATGCTGTTCATGCTCGTCATCGGAGCGATTGACTATCCGGTTCTGGACAATGTCGGCAAATCAGTCTATTGGGTCTGGGGAGGAGGAATAGCATTCCCGCTGCTGCTGAATATATTCTTCTACAACAGGAGTTACGACAGGAACCTGTTCACCTACATATTCAGATTCATCATCCTGACCGTAGCGGTGTATTTCCTCTGCAAATGGTTCCTCGGGAAGTACATCATTTATGTGACCATCGCGGCCGTGGTCGCGGCGATCGTGTGGTTCGCCAAACAGATGTTCTCGCGTGACGAGGGAGCGTCCGAACTTAGGAAGATGTGGAATCCTGACGAGGACCAGACAATTCTGGAGCCCCTTCACTATGCGTTCAATCCCTCGGAGGACAAATTTGTCTCCTCGTTGTTCGCCAACGAGAAGTTCTTCCGGTCAAAGTACCTTAAAAGCCTGCTGCACAAGCTGAAGCATTTGGTTCTGGCTGCGATGACGACCTTCCTGCTGCTCTTCCCTGTCGCGGTCATTCCTCGGATCAGCGACACGGAGAAAATCACGGAGAATCATCCGAAAATCGGTAACACAATCAACAAGATAACAGAAAAGGTTCATGAAAACGTGTCAGAAGTGCGGAAAGACGAACAGAAATGAGGCTTCGTACTGCAAATGGTGCGGGGAGAGGCTGGTCGCAGCGGTCGCTGCGGTTGCTGAGCCTGTCGAAGCAATCGAAGCGTCAAGGGCGGACGGCTCATCAGGAGCGGTCACTTCGGCAGGCTCTGTGACCGGGGACGGAATGATCGCGAAGGATTGCGTCAAGGAACCTCTCGCGAGTTTCACCAAGCGCTGCGAGCAGACCGCCGAGTTCCGCAAGCGGACAGGAAGCGAATCCCGTCCAGGGCTTGACTGCATCATCACCGGAGAGACCGGCACCGGCAAGACCTATCTGGCCGGAAAACTTGCCGGGATCCTCTACCACAACAAGATCACGGAGAACCTCCGGCCTAAGACCGTGGACGCGGCTGACTGGAACGACTTCAACTCCAAGCTGGACGAGAATCTCGCCGCGCTCAAGACAGGAGTGCTTGTGGTCACGAACTGCCAGAATCTGGTGAGCGCCCAAGGCGGATCCACACAGCTGGACAAACTCTTCGCAAGGATGAAGGTCGATGTGAATATGCCGGTGGTGATCCTGTGCGGCCTTGAGGACGGCTTCGGAACGTTCATTAGAGCGAATAGCAACGCATTGTCACTCTTTGAGTTCCGCTTCAGCATCGCCCCGTTCAAGGACAGCGACCTCAAGACTCTGTGCGTGTCTCTGATCAAGGAGAAATTCCGCACACCTATCAGCTCCGATGCCGAGAGGAAACTCGGACTGGTCTTCAAGAAGATGTTCAGGGACGGGTGTACAAAGGAGAACGGAATCCTGGCCGGAAAGATCGCCGAGGAAACCGCGTTCAATATGTTCAGCCGTGGAGGAAGCGAGATCGAGGCCGCTGACATCCAGCGGGAACCGTTCGAGGAGCTCACCGAGGAGCAGATTATGGACAAGATCAACGCCTTCACAGGTCTGACGGAGGTCAAGCAGGAGATCCGCTCCATCATCGACAACATCAAGAGGCAGAAAAGGGACAACCCCGGCAAGCCTGTGCAGCTGAAAAGCCATTTCGTCTTCACCGGCAACCCAGGCACGGGAAAGACCACGATAGCAAGGCTGTTCGCCGACATCCTGGGCAGTCTTCAGGTACTCCCGAGCGGCCATCTGGTCGAGGTGACACGCAAGGATCTTGTCTCGCAGTATGTCGGAGACACTGCCCTCAAGACCGAACAGGTCATCAACAAGGCAATGGGCGGAATCCTGTTCATCGACGAGGCCTATGCCCTGAAGCAGGGGGATGACGACAAGGTTGGCCAGGAAGCCATCGACACCCTGCTGCCGTACCTTGAGAACAGGGCCGGGGATTTCATCTGCATCATCGCCGGCTACACCAAGGAGATGACGATGTTCCTGCGCTCCAACTCCGGACTCGACTCCAGATTCAAGAAGAAGATCGAGTTCAAGGACTACAACGGCATGGAACTCACCGAGATATTCCTGAATATGGTGAAAAAGAAGGGGTTGTCCCTTTCGGACGAGGCCTCAGGCAAGGTCGGAAAATATTTCGAGCGGATGTACCTGAGCCGCACCGACACCTTCGGCAATGCCCGCGAGGTGCGCAACACCTTCGACCGCTGCTTCGAGCGGCTCTGCACCAGAACGGCGGGTCTGAGTGATGATGAATATGCCAGCTCGGGCAAAGTCCTGACCTGGGAGGACATCGCCGGGCCGGACGGCACGAAAGAGATCTCGGTGGAAAGCGTGATGAAGGAATTGGATTCCTTCGTCGGAATGGAGTCCGTAAAGAAAGCCCTGAGGGATCTTGCGGAGGAGATGCGCTTCCAGCAACGCAGGATGGAGTTCGGAGGCAAGGCATCGATCCGTCCCGTGAACATCATCCTGACCGGAAACCCCGGAACTGGAAAGACATCCGTGGCCAGAGTGCTCGGCAAGTTGTTCAAGGCCATGGGAATATGCTCGACAGACCGTGTCATCGAGAAGAGCCGCAAGGACATCGTAAGCACCTACGCCAACGAGTCGGACAAGAATATGGACAAGGCTGTGAACGAGGCGATGGGCGGAGTCCTTTTCATCGACGAGGCCTACGCTCTCGCACCGTTCGACGACACGGGCCACTGCTCTGATTCCGAGGGGATCAAGGCTCTGGAACGGCTTATGGTCCGGATGGAGAACGACCGGGGCAAGTTCGTGGTGGTCTGCGCCGGCTACAAGGACAAGATGCGGAACCTGATGAAGGCCAACGAAGGGTTCGCCAGCCGGTTCACGCACAGGATAAACATCGACGACTACACGCCGGAGGAACTGACGGAGATCTTCCGCCGGATGGCCGAAGGGCAGGGCTACTCCTTTGCAGGAGGCACACTGGACAAAACCCTCAAGGCGTTCCGGAAGCTCTCGGCGGAAAAGTCGGGGAAGGATTTCGGCAATGCCCGTGAGGCAAGGAATATGCTCGACAGCGTGCTGGGTAACATCGGCGCAAGGGTCAACGCGCTTCCTGACAGCCAGGTCGGCAAGGAAACATTCTTCACCATCCTTCCGGAGGACATTCCGTTCGAAGAGCCGAAAGTGGCTTCCGAGGAGGAGTGCCTCGCGGAACTGGATTCACTGATCGGATTGGAAAGCGTCAAGAACGAGATCCGTTCAATGCTCAACGAGATGAGGCAGAAGAAGATGGACAGCGAGCTTTCCGGCAGGGACTTCACCGCTATCGTTCCTGACCACTATCTGTTCCTCGGCAATCCGGGAACCGGCAAGACCACTGTAGCAAGGCTGATGGGAAGGATCCTGTACTCTCTCGGAGTGATCGCGAGACCGGATGTGATCGAGGTGTCGAGGGCGGACATGGTGGCTCCGTACCAAGGCCAGACCGCTCCGAAGACACGGGAGACGATCGACAGGGCGATGGGAGGGATCCTGTTCATCGACGAGGCATATTCATTGATCCAAGGCGACAACGATGAGTTCGGCAACGAGAGCGTGACCGAGCTGCTGAAACTGCTAGAGGACCGCAAGGGCAGGTTCGTGTGCATCGCCGCCGGCTACACGAGGGAGATGGGCCGGTTCCTGGATTCCAATTCCGGCCTCAAGTCCCGCTTCACCAAGACCATCACATTCGAGGACTACAATCCCGAGGAGCTGATGGACATATTCTGTCTTTATTGCCGCAAGGAAGGATATTCCATTGAGCCTGAGGCCGAAACTATTCTGAAAGACCGCTTCATAGATATGTATGACAACCGCGCGTTCGACTTCGGCAACGGGCGGGATGTAAGGAATATGTTCGGAAAAGTCAAGTCAGCGGTGGCCGGACGAGCATATTCAAAAATGAAGGAACTCGTAGCTGAAGGCGCTGACAGACAGGTCGCTTACGAGGGTTCCAAACCAAAGACAATAACAAAGGAGGATCTGCTATGAAATGTCCGTTCTGCCAAGATGTGATCGATGACGACAGCCGTTACTGTGATCTCTGCGGGAAGCATCTGATGTTCTGCCCGGAGTGCCGGCAGCCCAAGAAAGGAACTTCCTGCCCTCGCTGCGGCGAGTTGCTGGTCAGCGCCGAAGAATTCTTTGGCGCAAAAGTAGCCGTAAACTCTAAACCATCTGACTCTCCAAAGCCGATGGATACGGCCGCGCGACAGGATTCCCCCAAGCCATTGGAAAAAATTGATTTCAACCAGATATTCGATGCCCTGCTGACCTTGAAGGGTGAAGATATGACACTCTATGTCAAGGAAGGCGAGTTCGGCAGGAGCGAAGGGATATTCCCGGAACTCGGAAGTTGTAAATTTGTCTCCGGGCATCACGGAAAGATCGCTTTCAAGGATGGTGAGTGGAAGATCTGCGATCTGGGTTCGACCAACGGCACGGCCATAGACGGGGTGAGGTTGGAGAAAGACAAATGGTACACCCTCCGAAAGGGTCAAAAACTTAAGATAGCCACATTAAAATTCACAGTTGAATAGCCTATGAAACTAAGAATCAGCTGCGTCTCGGATGTCGGACGCATAAGGGACAACAACGAGGATATGGCATCCGCTGGGATGTACCTGATCAGGGACAATTCTCTGAATATAGAAAAGGAAGTCACTGAAAATGAGACCTTCTGCCTACTTGTCTCGGACGGAATGGGTGGCCACGAGAGCGGTGAATATGCCAGCCAGTTCACTCTGGAGACCTTGCGGGCCTACCTGTTGGACAAATCTCTGGAGCATCACAACCCTATCTTTGAATTGAAACTGAAGATCGAGAGCATAAGCGCCAATCTCAACGCCAAGGCCTGCGAGCGGCATCAAGGCAAGGCGATGGGCTGCACGTTGACTGGAATTGTCTGGATGCAGGGAAAGACTCTGCTCGTGAACATCGGTGACAGCCGGACGTACCGTCTGAGGGACGGAATGCTGAGGCAACTGACCTCAGACCAGACACTTCACGAAAGGGATATGGTTCCGCTTCCGGCCGGCAAGGCCTTGTACAACTGCATTGGAGCGGGCTGCGACACAGAGGCTTACATTCTGGACATCACCGACCGGCTGATGGAGTCGGACAGGATCCTTATCTGCTCTGACGGTCTTTCGGATATGCTGGAGGATGATGCGATCGAACGGCTGTTGGCATCCGGCTCCACGGAGGAAAGCTGCGCGGCCCTGATCGACGCCGCGAAACGGAACGGAGGCGTGGACAACGTCACGGCCATCGTGGCGGATGTCTCATAGGCAAGCACAAACACCAATAGGAAATACAATGTCCTCGCCTATTAATAGCAACCATCTTATGTTTGAATGCCAAAAGAGGACAATTATTTTACTCAATTGAAGAATATGGCAATAAGTTTGAAACCCAGAAAGACGGAGTCCAACCTTTTCTGCTGCAGCAAATGGTGGGGCAACCCTGATCTGCCACCTCAGGCGGAGTACCCGATGATGAAGATCACGGAAGAGGATGGAACGGAGGGAGAATATCCCCTCACTTTCATCTGTCAGATCGATTGCGAGGACATCGCGCCTTTCGACAAGGAGGGGCTGCTGCCGCACGAGGGGATGCTCTATTTCTTTGCGGCGATCGATGAGTTCATCGGTTACGATTCCCCGGAGCATTTCCCGCTCGGACGCTGGCCGAAGAAGGCGGTCAAGGTCAAGTACGCCAAGCAGATAAATATGGAGACCTTCAATTCGTGCATCCTTGTGGACGATGATGATCAGGAGCTCGCCGAGCCGGCTATGGCCATTGACTTCGCCGAGTGCGAGGACGATGCCGATGGCTTCAAGATTCTCGGCCGGCCGTACTTCGAGGAGATCCGCGAGGAGTTCCCTGACGCTGTCAACCTTCTCCAACTCGATGAGGATGACGATCTTGAGATGCGTTTCTACGACTCCGGCAACTTCAACATCCTGATTTCCGCTTCTGACCTCGGTTTCCAGAACTGGAGCCACGCCTTCGGCTTCCTGCACTCGCTGTAATTTAGTGGAGGAGTTCAGAGGTATTTCCCCTTCCCGAATTTTTCACGTTACAAAAATTGCGGGAAGGGGAATACCTCTGAACACACAGAAATTCTTTATTATTTTGCAATAACACAAATCATTGACTCTTTGCATAGTCAGGCCATTTACTCAACCAATTTGTCAATAGATTCCACTCTATTATTGAGTAATAGTCCCAATAATTAACGTTACCCTTTTGCGGTATGAAAATGGAAACACCACAACATTCCTGTTTGTCAGAAGGATACAGTATTACATTACTTAATGTAGAAAGTGTTTTCTCCTCCAACTGTGAAAATAGTGTTTTAATGTCGAAGTAGATGTCATACCCTCTGAAATTATAAGAATAAAGTTGTTCAAAAGTAATATTTGATAAATCTATGTTTAAATCTCTCACATAATTAATAAAACCATCTATCTTTCCTTCGTCTATTACTGTAACTGGGAGATACTTACGATCCATTTTGTGTGAGAATGCCTCACAAGTGTTTATTAATCTTTCTTTAAGCGGATTGTCTTGTACTAAAATTGATATGGTAGTTGTATCTATTATACCGTCAATAGGTATGGCATCAGGTGACGCTAAAAAATATGAACATTTATTCCTAAAAGCTGTTGCAACTTCAATACTTCCCATATAACAAGCATCGAATATCACGTAATCATATTTTGCCGCCAACGACTCTGCCATATCAGTGATTTCAATCGCTTCTCCTCCATCATCACCAAAACTGCGAGTATTACCTGCCGTCAGCCATCCCGTTCCATGAGACCAAAAAATTACACCGTTTTCTCTGGCTGGGAACATTTTGCCAATATCTTTTAATACTGCCGTCATATTCTCTTTTGACAGTGAATTAATTGTACCATAACTTTTTACCCTTTCTAAGTATTTGTTTTTATTTACTAGTAATATTGACCCCTTAGGAGAATTATATAAAACTATAAGATTAACAGATTTGAGAGATGCGTAGTTTTCTTTGATATATTTTTCGAGATTATCTAGCAAACGCTTGGCCGAGGGATTCAAATTATTGTTTGCTACTACATATAGTATTATCGTTTTGTCACTATTAATGTCATCTTGAATACAAGCATTGCCTGTACACGATGTCAATAAAGCAAAGAGTGCAAATGCTATCGCACCCTTTACCTTAATAAAGATGTTTTCAGTTGTAACCGTAATTATTTTTTTTTGTTTGTTCTCTTGATGTACAAATATATATATGGAAACGAGCAGAAAATCACTGCATCTGTTATTATGTTGATCACAAAACTATTTCGACTAATATTTGCGTGGAATACTGTAATTGCAATCCAATATATCGCCAAAGCTATGATTGCCCCGATAATTAACATTAAGACAATTACGGAGACGTTTTTTAGTACTTTTTTCATTAGAAAAGATTACTAATTGCTTTTATTACTTTTGAGCTTAGACCCAAGGAACCATCTACTGCTCCACCCAATGCAGCCCATCCCGTACTACTCCAATCCCATCCATTCTGAGCGCCAAAACCTATGCATAGTCCTTGACGTATACTGTCAATAACCACTCCCGTTATTGCTCCGCCAGCATCAGCCGCAACCACAGCCGGTAGTTTATCCTCAGCCAAACAAGCATCAGGGTTTTCTGCCCACCATTCTAATGAAGATTTTGATATTGCCAATACAGGGCCTACAATCTCACCGTCACTACTGCCTTTTTTATATTCTTGTTCGTCAAAATCTATGATTAGTCCATCTATTGCTCGCTCAAAATTAGCATCAGAGATTTGTCCTTCAAGACTTTTCACAATCAAATCAACCATATCCCTTAATACTTTGTAGGCATTATCTTGCAGTACTCCAACTTCATATAAATAGTCTATCATAGAATCAAGGGATGGCATCTCACCCTCATAGCCCTCTTTAAAGTAGTTCTCAATTTCTTCCTTGCTACTTCTTGTGCATTGCTTTGTACAATAGCTCTTAAAATAGTTATTGTCTAAAAACATTTCGCACTCTTTCAAGTATGCCAACCCTGAGGAAGGATACTGATCATAATTCTGCTGCGCATACTTGAGGTTGAAGTCTGTGATATCGTGTATCACTTCTTCTTTAGATGTTAGTTCTCCCCTACCTTGGTATTTTTCAAGGACATTTGACATAAAACTATTATGCATCTCTCCGAATACAATAAAATCGTTGACCTTAAGCGAAACGGTGCCCTCAATCTTGGCAGGATCATTCTGCTTGGAACAAGACAGTAGCACAATAATTGCCGTTGCTATTAGTACAAAAATCCAGATTAAATGTGTTCTTTTAATAAAAATCCACGATTTGATAAAGTAAAACAAATTAAAAGCCATATAGGAGTTGACTAACTTTCATATTTTCCTATTAATGCTCATCTATTAGTAATGAAACAAACCTCAACTCAGTTATTTATCATAACTGAAGATACCTATTTGTCTATCTCTATATGGTTATAAACAAATTTTATCTAATGAGTAATGCAGTTAGATAACACTGCAATTTGCTGAGAAACTATCGTTTCTAGGCTAATTCGTTATTGACTACGCTAAATGAAAGCAATGAGTTTATTAAAACGTTTCTAATATAAATACGGTAATTCACACGCATATGTTTCAGCATAATGTATAAACGGTCTATGAAACTACCGAACTTTGTGGAGCATAACGTTCTAACTAATCAAAGCTATTTCACTCTGTCCTTACACCTGTTTTATGTGGGAGGAGACATTAGTGTCCACTAAAAAATCATAAATGTTCCTTGAAAATATTGTAAGTTAGATAATTACAAGCATATTTCGAGTCAACCGATTTGAATTTATCTTTGCCGGACTAATGTAGAATGGCACATGAATAGAGGAAAATACGTGTTCGCTCAGCTTTTAGACTTCCTTGACCGCAACGACTTCAACTACCTTGCAAGAAAGTATGGCGGAGACAAGTATGTCAAACAGTTCACCTGCTACAACCAGCTTGCGGTCCTTATGTTCGGGCAGCTGTCCAACCGTGAGAGTCTACGGGATGTTGTTCTCGCGACACAGGCCCACGCCGGGAAAGCGTTCCATCTTGGGTTTGGCAAGGCGGCTACGAAAAGCAATCTGTCCAAAGCCAACAGCCGGCGCGATTACCGCATCTTCGAGGAGTTCGCCTATAAGGTCGTCGACGAGGCGAGGGCCTGCAGGGCCGATGACATCTTCAGGCTTGGAGGCAACGTATACGCCTTTGACTCAACGACCATCGAGCTTTGCCTTGAGACATTCAAGTGGGCGTTGTATAGGAAGAACCAGGGCAAGGGAGGCATCAAGGTCCATACGCTGTATGACATCGAGACCTCGATCCCGACCTTCTTCCATATAACCGAGGCCCGAATGAACGACATGAACGCGATGGACTCCATCCCGTATGAGGAGGACTCATTCTACATCTTTGACCGTGGCTACAATGACTCCAAGCGGCTGCACAACATTGAGGGCATACGTGCCTACTTTGTGGTCAGGGGCAAGAGGAACAACGACTTCCGGCCGATTCGATGGGCGAGGCGTTTCCAGTCCGGATCCGGCATCCTGTCCGATGCCGTCGGCTATATGGATGGCCGGCTCACTATGGAGAAGTACCCCGACAGGATCAGACGGGTCAAGTACCGGGACGAAGAGAGCAAACGGGAGTTCATCCTCTTCACGAACGCGCTGGATATCAGCCCGATGATGGTGGCCGAACTATATCATCAGAGAGGCAGATCGAGCTGTTCTTCAAATGGGTAAAACAGCATCTCAGGATAAAAAAGTTCTGGGGCAACTCCGAAAACGCCGTCAGGATACAGATCTACTCCGCCGTCATCAGCTATTGCATAAGGGCCATAGTGCAGAAGAAGATGCGCGTCAAGAGGTCAGTCTACGAGATGCTGCAGATCGTAAGCGTCTCACTGACAGACACTACGCCTCTAAGAGACTTGTTTGGAAAACCTAACTACAATATTGTCAATGAACTTGATGATTACAGTGAACCGACTTTGTTTGATTTTTAATTATTTTAATTTATAAACCTGCCCACTTTTTAGTGGACAGCAGTGGGGAGGAGAACCTATTATTTTCCGGAATATTAAAGGATTAGTCTCCACAGATGAATTGGCGGTAAGCGGAAAAACGGGCGGTGAGGACATCTTCCGGGATGGAAAGTCCATCCTTGAATATTTCAAAGCAGCCGGTCTTGGAGGTCGGGGACCAGTTGCCGACGATCTCGCCGTCAAGGGCGATTACGGGCTGGAATATTCCGTTGTTGCTGTGGGCTTTGCGGGAATGCTCGGGCGGAAGGACGACATCACGGCTCTTGTAGCCGATGAGATATTCATCATACGGAGCGATAAGATGAACCGTTCCGGAGCGGAATGCTCTGGTGCGGGTGGATTCGTGAATATAGAACTCACGGCCTTTCCACGTTTCCTTAACGAGTTCGTCACCAATGATTTCGACAGCTTTCTGACAGTCGCTGACATTCAGGCCGGACCACCAGAGGAAGTCCTCGAACGTGGCCGGAGAGTGGCTTCGGAAATATTTCCGCGCCAGCATTCCCAAAGCGTCCTCTCCCGAGATATTCAAAGAATTTCCAATCTTCTCACGCACAAGGGAATAGGTGCTTTTCATCGGTTGCAGGTCGCCGCTGCAAAGAAGTCCGGAAAGCTCCGCCAGACGGATGTGGTAGGACAGGCGGTGATCGTCCATCGTGATTCCCCTTTCGGCGAGCGCGGCGACAAAATCAGCCTTCCGGGCACTACGCTGCCGGAGCAATGTTTCCTCGAATATTCCTGAAATCAGCTCCTGCTCTTCCGCCGGGATGGAGATCTTGTTGGCGCTCATCCAGCCTCGAAGGCCGGACAAGGCTTTCGTCCGGCAAACGGACAGAATCCAGCCAAGATCCTCACCCGCAACCAGTTGCCAAGTGCAGCGAAGCAGATGTGTCCTGACAATCCGCCCCTCGTTGAACGCTTTCTCGAACGCCTTGAGAGACGGACTCTTGGTCCGCATCGCCACTGCCCAGCGGACCATCCGGTACTCCTGCCCCTGCATCGCCCCGAACCACGACACAACCTCCTCCGGTTTAGTGAACTGAGGACAAATCAACTGCTGGCTCAAAAGTCTTGCGGTGACTGGATTCATAGTTGTACGGTTTTGCTGCAAAGATAATCAATTCCGCCTTTTGTTTCTTTGCGGTCTGAAATGAAAGACGTAACTTTACCATATTCAAAAACATTAAAGACAATGCTCAAAAAAATCTTCACGGCGCTGACGGTCGCGCTGTTCTTTGGTTTGATGGCTTCGGCTCAGGAATACAAGGGGCCGGAACTGACACCGGAATTTGTGTGCGACCTTGGGAAATTGACTCCGGATAACGTCAAGGTCAAGGGAGCTACACAAGGGTTTGCTATCTGGGGAAAATACGGGTTTGTGTTTCACGACAAGGGGCAGTGTGTCGTCATTGACATGAAAAAGAACAAGTTCGTCTCCACTTTCATGTTGGAAGGAAACAAGTCGCACTGCAACAACGCATCCTTCGGAGTGGAAAAAGGATCGGAATTCCCGTTGCTTTACATCTCAGGATGCAAGGGAGACCACTGCTGCTATGTCACGGACATCACTTTGGACGGGGGCACGATTGTGCAGAAGCTTTTCCACACCGGAGAGGGCTACACAGGGTCGTTCGACTGGTTCATAGACAGAAAGAACAAGATCATCTACACCTATGGGTCAAGCGGCGAGATGCGGAAGCTGATAAAGAAATTCAGACTTCCAACCTTGAAGGACTCTGATGAAAACGGTGAGGTACACCTTACGCAGGACGATGCGCTGGATGAATTCTATGTACCTGGCATAAAAATATACCAGGGCAGTGTTCTCAATGGGCATTACGCCTACCTTGGAGACGGCTACCCGCCTCACGACAGATTACTGCACGTTGTGGACATGAACACAAAGACTTTGGTCAAAACTGTCAACCTGAACGACCTGCATCATGAGCCGGAAGGCGTGGACGTTAAGGGCAAATGGCTCTACATGGTCCTGCACGTCAGCAGACAGCCACGCGACGGACAGATCTACAGGTTCAGGATCAAATAGAACACTACCCGACAAGCCCGGTAATGAAGATCACCGCGATGGTCACCGGAGCGACATACTTGATGAGGAAATAGACAACCGGAAACAACTTGTTGTTAAACTTGATGGAACCGCCGTTCGTGAGTTCGTCACGGACGGCTTTCTTGTCCATCTTCCAGCCGACAAAGACCGAGAACAGGAAGGCTCCGAGCGTCATCAGGTAATTGGAGCACATTTTGTCACAGAAACTGAATATCCCGTCTCCCAGAATCTTCACATCCGACAGCGGTCCGAACGACAGTGAGCAGAGCACCCCGACAGCGAACGTGGCGAAGAAGAGCACGACTGATGCTTTGTGCCTCGAAACTCCCTTCTCCTCAACAAGATAGGCGACCCCGACCTCAAGGATGGAGATGGACGATGTGAGCGCGGCGACCAGAATGGTCAGAAAGAACAGGATCGCCACCAGACAACTCACAATCTGCCCGCCGGCACCCATCTTAGCGAATATGTAAGGAAGGGTCTCGAACACGAGTCCCGGTCCGGCTGACGGAGCGATTCCGGCGGCGAACACAGCCGGCATAATTGCGAATCCGGCCAGCATAGCGAAAATCAAATCAGACACGGCAGTGCCTGCACCTGAAACTATAAGATTCTCATTCTTACTGACGTATGATGAATATGTCAGCATAGTCCCCACGCCCAGAGACAACGAGAAGAAACTCTGTCCCAACGCCGCCGAAAATGCCCCTGGGGTCAGTTTTGAGAAATCCGGCTTGACAAGATACTTGACTCCCTCGCCGGCTCCAGGAAGTGTGACTGAATAGATGGCGATGGCGACAATCAGCACGAACAGGATCGGAATCGAGATGTTGCTGAACTTCTCAATTCCCTTTTTGACTCCCAGAAAGACAATCAAAGCGGTCAGTGACAGGAATATAAACAAACAGATTATCGGTCCCCAGACCGAAGAGGCGAACTCGCCGAACATCCCGGTGACGGCCTCGGCCTTGTCAAGCGTGAAACTGAAAGTGGCGGATTTGACGAGATATTCAATGGCCCATCCGCCCACCACGCTGTAGTAGGAAAGGATGATCAGCGGGGTGACGACCGTCAGAAGACCGAGCCATTTCCATTTGGAATGCGGAGCGAGGGCGTTCATCGCGCCGAATGTGCTGAGATGGGTCTTACGGCCGATCACCGATTCCGAGAACAGGATCGGCAGGGAAAGGACGAAGGAGCACACTATGTAGATAAGTATGAAGGCCGCGCCTCCATATTCACCGACCATATAGGGGAATCTCCAGATGTTGCCGAGTCCGATGGCGGAGCCGGCGAAGGCCATAATCACGGCAGCTCGGCTGCCGAAGTTTTCTCTGTCTGACATATTCGTTAAGTTTGTTTATTTGCCCGGCCTGTGGGGGATGCCGGGTTGTCGTTTTATTTATGTGCTATTGACGCTTCGGTGCTTCGACAGGCTCAGTGACCGATCAAATGGTCGCCGAGCCTGTCGAAGTGACCTGAAAGCGTCTTTTGTAAACTTTGAATTCGTAAGTGTAACCGGTTTCCGAATCCGTGGCGGACGGCGCTTCCGATTCCACCATCCAAATCACCGGATCGATCACCGGGAAGAACGTGTCCGCGTCCTCAATCGCGGTGTGAACGTGCGTTATATAAAGTTTGTCCGCCGTCGGAAGAGCCTTGCGGTAAGTCTCGCCGCCACCCATTATGAATATTTTCCTTTCAACGTCCGCAGCATTCACTTCCTCGACACTTACCTTCTTCGCCGAAGTCTCAACACTCGCCTCACAACCTCCAACCGCCTTCTCCGCCAATGAATATGCCTCCTCAAGGCTTCCGGCCACCTTCACACCTTCCGGAACATCATCCCAAGACCGTGTCGAGATAACGATATTCACCCTTTTAGGAAGCGGCCGGCCAATCGAAAGGAACGTCCTGAAACCCATCACCACGGGATTCCCGGTGGTGGTGCGTCTGAAATATTTCATGTCTTCGGCAATATGCCAGAGCAGGTCGTTGTCTTTCCCTATCGCCCCGTTGTCGGCAACCGCCGCTATGATACATTTTTTCATAAACCAAAACTGTTTCCGGCCGTAAAGTTACAGTTTTTTACCATATCCGCAAAACAGAAAATGAACAAGTTGCGGTCAAAGCGCATAACACTGACACTCTGTGAGACTTTAATTTATAAGCTCCAGAATCCGAAACCCTCGTGCGCGGAAATCCGATCTTCGCTCCCGAGGCGACCTCGACAGGCTCTCCCGTGCGCCAGAAAGTCACTTTTGCTCACGAGACCGATGAATATGACGGCCGGTGCGCCGGAAGGACGCTTTCACGCACGGAAAACCATTCTAAGGGAAGGCAATCAATTGGTCGCTGAACTTGACTTTCCGGTCGCTGAGTTTGTCGAAGCGTTGGTCACTTCAACAGGATCAGTCCCTTATATGACTTGAAGCGACCAGAGGAATGTGTAAAGAATCTTTACAGTAAGTGTAAAGATTCTTTACACTTTTGCATATTCATAAAATAAGAATATCCCTGAATGACAATCACTTGAATCTTTTGGCATGGTAATGGATTGGCCAAATGACGGTTTTTGCGGATGGTCGTTTCGACAAACTCAACGATCTCCTGGAAGACAAGCTGGTGACAGTTATCGTGACCAACACATTGCACGTTGAATTTGTTGATTGTTGGTGAGATCGTTGAACCACGGTTGGTGAACATGCCGGACAAGGGCCGCTGAGCCTGTCGAAACGACTTTCGGTGAAGGTTAGTGAAAACCGTTATTAGTAAGCGTTTAAAAATAGGTTGGTAAAAAATTTGAGGCAATGAAATATTTCTTTAGGTTTCTGAAGAACAATCCGCTCTATGCGGTGATCAATGTGGTGGGGCTTGCGCTGTCACTGATGTTTGTGATACTGATCGGGGACTACACCTACCGGCAGTTCAGCATCGACAAATGGCACAGGAACCACGAGAGGATATACGTGCTGGGCACAGAGAACGGGAACTCTCTTCTGTCGTGGCCGGATTGCGCCCATTCACTCAAGGACAGGTATCCTGAGGTTGAGGATGTCTGCTGCGTCTATATGCACAACGGAAAGATCAAGCACGAGGACAGAGTCTATGAGGAAGCACAGGGGGACAACGCCGGCAACATAATGCTCGCGGACTCCAATTTCTTCAGATTCTTTGATTTCAAGATGATTGACGGAGACCGTGAGACCGCTCTGGACAGCCCTGAGAAATGCGTTGTCACAGAGTCTCTTGCCAAAGCCTTGTTCCCGGACGGCAACGCTCTCGGTCAGCCGCTTCAAATCGAAGGGACACGTTATGTCTTCGTAAGTGACGACAACGGCGACCCATACGACAGCTCGCTTGTTTACACTGTCTCAGGGGTCATCAAGGATTTGGACAAGACAGTGTTCCTGAACGAGACGGCGGTCATCGCCAATTTCGAACGCGCAGCGCAGGTCCTCGGCTACAGACTCCGCAACGACCTGATGGCCAGCGGGCCGTTAGGCTCCACATTGTCATTCCTGATGCTGAGACCAGGGGCGAGCCTCGAAGATAAGATTGAAGACCTGACCTCCTACTGCATTGAGAGCATTCCGGTGTTCAATTTCTACGGCAACAGAAAGGCCGCCATCATCCCGCTTGACGACCTGATGTTCGCGCCACAAAATACTGGCGCGGGCCTTCAGACCGGCGACAAGAGCCTTTTAGGAATATTGCTGGCCGTTGTTCTGGCAATACTGATGTTCGCCGTCACCAACTACATAAACCTTACGGTCGCCAACACAGGCTTCAGGGCAAAGGAAATGGCCACCCGAAGGCTTCTCGGGAGTGATGGTTTGGGAATATCCTTGGAGCTGATCGGGGAATCCACATTGATGGTGTTCATCTCGTTCATCATCGGCGGGGCGTTGGCCCTGTTGCTTGAGGACAAGGTGGCCGTACTCTTCAAAGGGAAGATAGACATCCTCAAGGACATAAACTTCTCCACAGTCTCGGTCAGCCTTCTGTTCATTGTCCTGACAGGAATCATCTCAGGAATAATGCCGACCATCTCGCTGTCAAAGTACAAGCCTATCGATGTTGTCAAGGGTTCGTTCCGCTACCATTCCAAGATGGTGCTCAGCAGGATATTCATAATCCTCCAGAACGTGATCACGATGACGATGATGGCCGCGACGCTCACCATCCTGCTCCAGATGAGCCATCTGGTCAAAGCTCCGCTGGGCTACAACACGGAAAACATCTTCCGCGTCAGTTCCGACAACCCCGAGGTTATGCGGAACGCCTTGAAAAGTCAGCCTTTCGTCCAGGAAATAGGCTCATTCTCAGGCACATCCCTTGACGGGAACTACCGTTCGATGAGCCCCCGTAAAGACAAGGACAACAATAATCTTCTGGTCTATCTCACAACTTGGGACAAGGAGTTCATCGACATAATGGGCATCAATCTGGTCAAGGACAACCATCTTTCAGGCGATGTGAAATATATCAATGAAGAGCTCGCCGGAAAACTGAGCCTGGGGGATGGAGAATCAGAGGTGACATGGGGCGACGGAAGCGTGACGCAGGTCGCCGGCGTGTTCTCCAACTTTCACATGACAAACATCCTTGACCCTTATCAGCCGTTCATGATCACGGTAAAGGACACGGATGAGATCGAGGATCCTAATTTTATGGTCAAGACTGACGGCTCCCCTGATGCCAGGAAGAAGCTCTGTGACCTGATCAAAGAGGTTGACGGAACCACCGAGGATCTTGACTGGAAAGTGCAGAGCATCGAGAGCACCGTCAAGGCCTCGCTCACGGAGGAAAAGAACACGATGAGGATCGTGAGCATATTCACAGGTGTCGCCGTCCTCATCTCCATTCTCGGCTTCATCGGGATGTCGCTGTTCTTCATCAGGCAGCGGAAAAAGGAGATCGGTGTGCGCCGCATTATGGGCAGCACAACGAACGAGGTTCTGTCCCTGCTCCTGACGAAGTTCTGCGCCCCGCTTCTGGTGTCGTTCATATTCGCCGTGCCGCTCTCCTGGTTCGTGATGGGCAAGTGGCTGGAAGGCTTCTCGTACCGGATCGGTCTGAGCCCGTGGATATTCATCGCCTCCGGAGCCGTGTCGCTCCTCATCGCCGTCGTCTCGATCTTCTTCCAGACCCTCCACGCCGCCCACTCCAACCCAGCCGACGCCATCCGCGCGGAATGATATCCTTAGGTCCATCTTACCGGCAACCTGCACCATAGCAAAAACAGGATTGGGGCACATAAAAGGTGTCAACCACTTGATTTTTGCAATACTATTATTATATTCGCAACATAGTTGCGGTTATTATTAAAAAATCCGCAACCCTACAGAACGAAAACAATTAATGCTATGTATAATAGAATATTTGATATAGATAGCCGTCTTGATGAAGGAATGTTCCTTTTCGGCGCTCGTCAGGTAGGGAAATCCACGCTTCTCAAAGAGAAGTTTAAGGATGCGGTGTATTTTGATTTGCTTGATTCGGATCTGCGAAAGCGCCTTCAACGCAAACCGGAACTATTCAAAGAGGCCCTTGACAAATACCCCGAAAAGACACTTGTGATAGTTGATGAGATTCAAAAAGTGCCGGATCTTTTGGACACGGTTCATAGTTTGATGGTCGAGAAAGGCCTCTATTTCATACTGAGCGGTTCAAGTGCCAGAAAACTGAAAAAGAGAGGAGCGAACACACTTGGTGGACGCGCCATCCCAGAAACCTTGTTTCCTCTTGTAAGTGCCGAAATTCCGGATTATGACCTTTCCCGAGCCATACAAAACGGAATGATTCCAAGGCATTATATGGTAAACAATGCAGAAAGGCGATTGAAAGGATATGTCGAAGTGTACCTCAAAGAAGAGATTCTTGAGGAGGCAGCCGTCAAAGACATCGGTATATTCGAAAGATTTATGGAGGTGGCGGCGATAAGCGATGGCGAGATCATCAACTATGAAAACATCGCGTCAGATTGTGGCGTGGCCGCGAACACCGTCAAGGCATACTTCCAAATACTATATGATACGCTCATAGGATATGAGATTCCAGCCTACCGGAAAGTGATCAAAAGAAAGTTGACGCAAGCCCCGAAGTTTTACTATTTCGATGTAGGAATAGTCAATTATCTGATGGGAAGGAATAATCTGAGAGCAGGCACTCCTGAATATGGTCACGCATTTGAACATCTTGTGATGCAGGAACTTATCGCATACTTGGGTTACAACGACAAGAAAAAGGATCTTTCATATTGGCACACATATTCAGACATTGAGGTAGATGCCATCCTCGGTGACGCCAAAGTGGCGATTGAGATAAAATCCACCGATGATGTTCAAACCAAGCACAAGACCGGACTCAACCGCTTTTCCGAAGAACATCCGGAAGCAAGGCTGATTCTGGTGTCCACCGACCGGCTCACACGAAAAACCGGGAATATCGAACTCATCTACGTGTGTGACTTCTTTAAGATGCTTTGGGCCGGTGAGATCTATTAGATCGCAAAACCTTGACAGAAGCAAAAACAAAGTTAAATGCTCCTGTCAAGGTTAAATTACACTACGAAGGAAGCATTTTATGGAGAATATGCTCCCGTTGAATTTCGGTGTCCGAACTAAAGGAAGAATCAAAGCAAATACTTTACTGAATCCCGCTTTTCGGGAGACTTTTAGCGGAAAATATTCTCTACGCAAAGAGATCGTCCATCATCACATGGGACTGCACTGCATCGGAGTACATATTCTCCTTCACGCCGTAGGAGGTGACCATTGATATGAGAATGGACTTCCTTGTTCCGGTCTCACGGATGAAGGCAGCGACCTTGTTCCGGAGTTTCTCATCATAATCCTTGTCGATGACGTATGGCTCGGACGCCCACTTCATCTCGCAGATGTTGATGGTGTCGTCCCTGCGGTCGATGAGCAGGTCTATCTGCGCCCCTCTCTCTCCCGGTCCCAGATTTTTCGAGTCGGAACGCCAGGCGCATTGTTTGGTCATCACTCCTGCAATGCCCAGCGCGGCTTTGATCTGCCCCACATGCTGAAGACATACCCGCTCGAAGGCCAGGCCGGACCAGGCGCGTTGCACGCCCGAATTGAGGGAATGGCTCCAGAAGGCCGGGTCACCGCCGGACTCTTTGATGAACTTGTAATAGAAGAGCGTGTAGTTGTCGATAAGCTGGAAAAGAGCACCTTTCTTCTCCTTGCCGATGGCGGCGTACTTGCGGATGAAGCCGCACTGCTCCAACTCTTCCAGGCAGGTGGTCAGGACACCGCTATTCTCCAGGCCGTAATCATCAATCAGCTCCTGGCGCGTGAGACCTTTGGCCTTGTCCCCCAGAGCCTCCACAATCTTGATGTAACGGTCCGGATTCTTGAAAAGAGACTCGTACAGGGCACTGTATTCCCCGCGCAGTTTCCCGTTCTCCGCAAAGAAGAGATTGTCAATGTTCTGGGCGGCAGATTTTCCCCGCTGCAGCAGGCTCCAGTAGTAAGCCGGTCCTCCCATCACCATATAGAGAGTGAGAATCTGATACCGGTTGATACGGATGTTCCGGCTCTGTAGGTACTCCTCGCACTCCTTCAGTGTGAAAGGCATCAGATAGATCTGCGTGTTCACACGGTTGTGGAGTCCTCCCCTGTCCTTGATGACCTTGTTAATGATCCAAGACGTGGCGGAAGCACAGATAATCAGCAGAACGTCCTTGCGGGCGCTGCACCAGCCGTTCCAGAAATGCTCCAGGGCAGAAACGAAATTGGACTTGGGCGTATCCATCCAAGAGATCTCGTCAATGAAGATCACTTTCTTTTTCTTCCGGCTGGATTTGATGCCAACCTTCAGGGAATTGAAGGCATCGGGCCAGCTGGCAAGTTCCGGACAATCCTTGTAGCCGTAGTCAATCAGCGAAGTGCGGAAAGCGGCAAGCTGACCTGCAATCTTCTCCTTCGCGACGCCTGTATGCTGGAAGGTGAATTCATAGTTGAACGCCTCCCGCACGAGGAAAGTCTTCCCCACACGGCGACGGCCGTATACCGCCACGAATTCGGAGTATTCAGACTTGAAAGCATCATTGAGCTCCCGGAGTTCTTCTTTTCTGCCAATAAGCATAGTCGTATCGTTTTGATGTCGCAAGTTAAACATTCTCTGCTAAATCCCGAAATATTCCAACGATTTAGTGGAAAATAATTTGAAGAACCGTACGAAAACTGCCGCCATCTCATCGCGAGACGACGGCAGGTCATAGATGAAAAATTCACCCAGAAGGGACCTAATACAGATTGATATAACGACGATTTTTGCATCACTGAGTAAAAAATCTTACTCAAGATGACACTCTTTCCTTATCAAGTTATATGGCTTTGATTACGTCGTCAAGACTTCCACCACCCTGTCGAACAGCTTGTACATCAGCTCCGGCTCCTCCATCTTCGGGATATAGACCACGACCTTCTTTCCCCTTCCTGCCATCCATCCGGCTTCCGTATGAGCGCTGCGGCCACAAGGAAGAACGAGCATGCAGGCGTCGCCAACTCCAACGCGTCCGGATCGGCCTTGAACTGACGCTCGGCAAGCGGATGGCCCAACCCTTCGGCATACTCCTCAAACGTCCAATTCGGGGCGTTCTCGTCGATGTCGGTCCAATGGAACCCCTTCCCGCCGTGCGGCGGATTCCGGAAGTCATACACCTCATACCCCTGCTCCCGCAGGCGCCTGACCACCTGCTCATAGTAAGGATTCCTCCAGCTGGATGCGCACCGTGACGAACTCAACGCCCAGCGCCTCGACACCCTCTCTAAGACCGTCATCAC